>Ga0315277_10000097_pt1 | contig 143887 bp, 160 predicted proteins | sample YL17G05_15_MG_FD_203695 | JGI IMG/M metagenome (GOLD analysis project Ga0315277, IMG submission 203695) | Sediment microbial communities from Yellowstone Lake, YNP, Wyoming, USA - YL17G05_15 | ecosystem: Environmental > Aquatic > Freshwater > Lake > Sediment | place: USA: Wyoming | collected...
GATGCGAATTGTACGGATAACAACCAAGCTTCGTTTATGTTGCCAAATCCGGATCCAGAAAATGACGGAATAACAGAGTACTCGGTTTGGGCAAGAGCTTTAGGAAAACCAGGAGGAAAATCAACCATGCAGACATGCGCTACTGACCCAGCAACAGGGCTTGAGTGGTGCTCAGTTTACAGGATGGTGGCTGTCAGAGAAAAAGGCAAAAGTCTATTTTCTGATGTGAGCAAAGAGTTGCTGTATATCTACGTGGATATTAATGGAGATGGGACTGTTGAGAGATACAATCTATTCAGCGATACTCTCCAGGATTACTTCTGGCAATATACCAATAATGGTATGAAACTGATACAGCTAAGGTTCTATCAAGTACCATCTACCGTTCCGGCTTTATAGAAGAAATAGTTAGTAGATTATTGACAAGCTGCTTTATGTAAATGACGTAAATGTGGTATGTGTTGGAGTTATAGACAACCAAAAAATAAGTTCTTAGTTTCCTAAGATATTTTGTGTTGATAAAAAAACCCTATGTCTAAGAGTTTCTTTGCTTCCTCTGATACTAACTCCAATATCGATTCGTTATTTGGATTAGCACTGGCGACTCCCTCCTCGCTCAACCCGACATTTCCGTGCTGATCGATATAAACTCTGACAGTATTAAAGATGAAGTGTACTTTTTGCGCGAAGCCCATGGACAAATGAGAAACAACCCTAACTACGTCCTCAAGGGACGCGCCTTCTAAAGGCTCATAAGGTTTTTTTCTGCTTCCGTTGCCTCTGCTAAACAATACCAAAAAGTTATCAAAGATATGATCGGGGTCTTCTTTGGGTGCTTCAGGTTTTTCCTCATTTTGATCTGAGTTTGTGGCATTATCATCAGGTACCATAAATATAGTATGATGGTCAGAAGGTTGTTTTTCAACCAACTTGTCCAATACCCTATAGGTTGACTAATTTAGCTTTTTATATTATAATAACGGCACATTGGCACAATACGGTCAATTTCTAACGATCTTCATAATCTTATAAAAAGGAGAGAAAAAAATGTCCGATGATAACGTGGCTGAAGTTCGACAGAGGCTAGGTGCAATTCAAAACCGGCTCGAGGCGAAACTATCGGAACGTGAGAAAAATCGCGCAGATTGCATCTCAACCATTAGGTTTATAGCAGAAACGGTTGAAAAAATTGCACCCAAATTGGTACATGTAGCACGGTATGGATCATGCAGTAACAGTGGAGTAGCAGATTATCCGAATGTAACCGTTAAGGCATACTATACTGGGAATTTCCAACAATTGGCCGAATGGAGGATAAACGCAGGTGGTGACTACCCGGCTCCCATAATTTCGGAGTCTAGCATTGTAAGCGATGTGCTTCGTGAACTGGACAAAATCGCTGTGTAGAGTTTTTTGCGGTATTTGGTGAAACCCTCTTTTGGTTTTTAAAAAATCAACAGGGGGTTTATTTTTTTATTTAAAATAGCATCAGGCTCTGTTTGGAATTTTCGAGACGAAATCTAGTAATGAGATGTAGCATATAATTACAGACATGCCTGATAAAAAAGACAATAAAACCTGGGTAATAATTGGAATTGTGATTTTGGTAACAGCCGTTTATTTTCTCGCCAAGCATCAGGAATTTATTTCAAGCGTGTTAGTTAGATCTGGTCCCCTTGCACCTATCGTTGCTCTGCTTTTGTACCCTCTTTTGGCAGGGACTCCAATCACGACCGATCCTCTAACACTAATTATGGTAGCGACTTATGGCCCCCTGACAGCAGTATTTGTAGCATGGATAGGGAATAATATGGCGGCAACGGTTGAGTATTATCTGGGAACAAAGTTGAATGAAGTTGCCAATATAGAAAAAAACAAGCAGAAGATGCCATTCGGTTTGGCAAAGTTAAAAGTAGATTCCGTTGGCTTTTTGATTTTTGGAAGAATGATCCCGGGATACGGAAGCAAGATTATTAGTATTTTGGCGGGGTCAGGCAAAGTTCCCCTGAAGCGTTATCTTTGGACAACCGCTCTTACCAATTTTTTAGGAGCACTTACTCTTGCATATGGTTGGTTAGGTATACTTGGAATACTAAAAAATCTTTTGAAAGCATTTCCATTTTAGCAGTTGACCAGGTAGTTAAAAGGTAAATAGAATAAATACAGCTATGAATAAAAATTCTTATTATGGTTTTTTAGGATGTTTAGGATTTCTAGGATTTCTTAACCCGTTGTTTTTTGTGTTTTTTGTTTTTTTCCTTTTCTTTCTACCACTAGATATAAAAAACAAGAAAAAATAAAATAGTCGTAAATAATCAAGAATTTATTGCCTTGTTTTATGTTTATTGTCCTATAATATAGAGCAAAAATATCCTTTACTCATAAAAGAGTGATCTTTGCATCAAGAAGAAGAGAAGCGCGATTTGTATAAATGTGGTATAGTCAACACAAATAGGACTTATAATCATTAGTTCTGGTACGTTGAAAAATCAAAAGTAAGCTAACAGGAGAAAAGGAGAGGAGAAATGAAAAGGCTTGTAGTAATACCTACTTTAGCCGTAATAGCAGTGCTTGTTTACATAGGACTCGCCCATGATATTGGAGTAAGTTCTTCTCATGCGGAGTCGACTTGCACCGCTCTTGCAGGAAGTGGAAACGTAGTACGTATAGCCATTGTTCCGGCAGGGTTCGATAACGCAAAGACGGGTGATGTTGCCGATTTTGGAAGATTGGCTAATATTATCGCCCAAGGGTTCAAAGACATTGAACCATATAAATCAAATCTGGATAAGTTCACGGTATACCGCGCTGACGATTACAGCGGAAAAGATGTGAACACTGAAAGTTTTGATGTTTGGTATAACCCCATACTGATAAACGCAGCTAGTGTTTGCAACTGGAATGAGATTATAGTGATCGCACGCAACAGTGGTTGGGCTGGAGGAAACGGGGCAGGATACTACTCAGTTGTAGGTTCCGGAACACCGCCCTCTTGTGACCAAAACACATGTTCTGGTACAAGCTGTCCTTTCACACCAACCTGCAGTTGGGACTACGATATAGCATACACAGCTCTTCATGAATCAGGACACACTATCTCAAACCTGCGCCATACATGTTACCCTCTTAGCTCACAAGCACTTCAGTTGGCTCAAATTGAAAAGGTTTCTGAGACTTATACTGAGGTTTTGTTTGGTGAGAGCGAAGAGGAAGATCCGATAAATTGCGGAGTAGGATTTCAAGGAGACCCCTTACTTGTTTGTAGTGAGTGGGATAACCCAGATTATCTGAATTGGGTATTTCCTACTGACCAGCATTTCGGATGCTATCAAGGATGCGACGATCATTCCAACTGGTACAGACCTTGGTATGACCTGACAAACATCATGTGTCGGGATGATGAATTAGAGAACGGGTTCACACCTGTGGATCGTAAAATCATCTACGATACCATGCTATGTACAAACCTGAATGTGTCAGTTAGCCCCGATTACAACTACGGAAGCGTTTACGCATCACCGAGTCCTAATTGTCTTGGGGGAAGGTTGTACAAACGAAACACTGTCGTGACTCTTCAGGCCAGCCCGTACCTAGATTATGATTTTGTTGGATGGGAAGGTGATATCATCACAAGCACAAATCCGGTAACAATTACCATGGATACGGACAAAAACGTTGTAGCCGACTTTCAATTTAAGTGCTATTCCCTTTCAACAAGTGTTAGTCCTGAGGGCAGCGGGTCGGTTGAAGTGACACCCGCACCTAACTGTGGAGGCGACAAGTATTACAAGTACACAAAGGTCATAGTTGAGGCGATACCAAGTTCCGACAGTTACTATTTCTTAGGATGGAGTGGGGACTTAACCGGGAACTATAATCCTGATGCAGTTATCATAGATGGGGACAAAAGCGTAACAGCTAACTTTGAACTTAAGTGTTACTCTCTTTTAACAGGTGTTGATCCTGTTGGGAGCGGTTCAATTGAGATTACCCCAGGTCCCAACTGTGAAGACAATAAATACGTAGTAAACACTGAAGTTTCGGTCAAAGCAATACCCGGCTCTAATAATTTCTTGTTTCTAAAGTGGGGTGGAGATCTAACAGGAATTGACAATCCCGCCACCGTTACTATAGATAGGGACAAGAACGTCACAGCTTACTTTAAACGTTTGTATTTTATCTTTTTGCCCACAATTTCTAATGATTACAATCCTTAAATATTTATTAGTGTTTTATCGTTAAAGACGCCTTTCGGCTGTTTTATCTACCGGAAAGCGTCTTTTTTTATGAAATTTTTACGAGCTATCCTATAGATTGACTGCGGTTATACTTTGTAATAAAATCACTCCAAAACAAGCAATAAAACAGAAGGAGAGTGAGGAATGAACATGCCGAAAGCGGTATCGTGTAATAACTGTAACACACTTATTTCACCAAACTGGTTATATTGCCCAAACTGCGGACACGTCATGGCCGGGGTAAGAAATAAAGATAAAAAGAACAGAAAAGGGTGGTTATGGTGTCCGACCTGTCGAGATAATCGACTAAAGAGGCTTTGGGTATCAACTGGGGAAGAAGTCCATCAAGTAACATGCGTGTTTTGTATTGTTTGTGGCACAGAACTTGAAGTACTTGATGAAAGTGACGCGGACAAAAAGAACCCAACATGCCCAACCTGCGAGGCACCTTCAAGAAAACTGAAGAATATGAACGTCACTCTGACTGGAAGACCCGCGGAACTTATGCAGGTTTATCGGTGCACAAACCGAAAGTGTAGAATGAGTATTCCTTATCCAGAAGAAAATACACACTGGCGAACCGAATTTGTTGTGGTAGATGGTGAAAAACACATGGTTCGGCCAAGCGCGAGTGAGTTTTCTTAAATAATAAAGAGTCCATTTGTATTGGTGTAAAAACCATCACATGGACTTTTTTATTTTCCTAAGCACAGCTTCCGAATATCACAAACTGGGGGGAGCTAATTTATAGTGAGTAGCGTGGTGGGGTAAAACTAAACTGTTGGTTTCAAGTCTGGAATATAAACACACTCTTCTTTCCTCTCAAAAATGGTTCTAACGTTATCCACAATGCGGAGCCAAGCTTTGGCAGGTTTGTTAATACCAACCAAACTATTTTAGTTATTCCATTACCCCGTAGTATTTGATTAACTTCATTAACTGTAATATAATCGCGCAAATACCCTAAAGACCAAATCAAAGGAGAGAGCTCATGACCATTGCTATTAGATTGGTATCTGTAGTCGCAGGGCTGTTGCTGATTTTTGTTGAATTCGATACTTTCATGGAAGTTATTCAGTTCTACTCACACCCGGGTGCAATGCCCCTACGTCTGAAGCTTCTGAACACGAAACAATCAAAACTGTTTAGTGTGTTGGTACTTGACTTTGCAGCTGCATCTTTACTTTTGGCTGTGTTGCCAACAACCAAAGCCACAAGCAACTTGGATTTGCCAAAGAACTTGCTGGGATTGATAGAGATAGTCGCATCGGCTGCTTTGCTAGAAGAGTTTACCTTCAGAATAGCTCCGTGGGCAGTTCTCTTCATTTTGAGAAAACTAGCCAAACGAAACATCTGGGTAGAACGGGCCAGCATAGTAATTGCCATACTAATATCTGTGATATTTGGGTTATTACATGCTACCAATTACAGTAACCCTGATATCGCTACATACCTAAGCTGTTTGATTCAAACCTCGGCAGGTTTGCTACTTTGGTATCTCTTGGAGAAAGATGGTTTGGCCGCATCGATAGTGGTACACATGCTTTTCAATTTAATCGTGATGCTACCATCCATGCTTTGACACAAAAGAGACAGACCCCAAAAAGTTTGTCTCTTATTTTTTTCTACATAAAATTAACCGCCACAACCAAACTTCGAATAAAGTTCTGTATGCAGAGCGAATTACTTATTTTTGCTAGTGGTTTTCGCAATTTGCACTAATTACCCCAATAATGTACAATTTTCCTATCTCTTTTACAGTTTAAGGAATTTAACTGCTCCTTGTGTTTTTTAATTTTTTCAAGAAAGGCGGTGGAAAGATTGAAAAAACTAATATTCCTAGGATTGATGTTAGTATCTGCAGTTTTGGTATTCGGAACCTCAAAAGCTTTTGCAGCTGATTTTACAGTGGGTAATGATACCAGTGTAAGAGATAACATAGATAGCTACACAAACTTTACGATCATCGATACGAACCACCCAGCAGAATTCACAGGCCATTTGACTTCCTTTGATTACTATGCCTCTAACACAAATCATTTCAGATTTGTGGTGGTTGATGAGAATAAGGTAGTGAAATGGGTAAGTGAGGAGATTACACCATCAACCGGAGTACATACGTTTACGCCTGGAACTCCAGTTCATGTAGAAGATGGTTGGAATGTGGGTATGTATTTTGTTTCAACAGGTACGATTCCTTATAACTCCGAAGGAAGTGCCAGTTATTGGGAACCGAATAATTCTGGATTACCGGATGTTGGAGATACTATAAATGTAGAAACGGGATTTAGCTCATCGACTACAGACAGAACTTACTCGTTTGTGGCAAACGGTCACACTGAGGAAAATAATGACAACGATAATAATGGTGAGAATGAGGGTAACGGTGTAGAAAGAGTTGGTGATTACAAAAACCACGGACAATACGTAAAGTCACAAGAGGACAAGAGAGAAGCAGCGCATTCAAGAAATGGAATGCCAGTACAGAGTAATGGTCACACGAAGTAAAGTGTTACTTTGATTTAGAACAAAAAACAGGGCGGCTTTTGCCGCTCTGTTTTTTTGGCTTTTTATAGTCTAATCCCCATAGCTTGTATTATTTATCCTATAAATTATTATTTATTTAGTGATTTCTAATGGTTGATGAAATTTATGTTAGACCAGCATTTTTGTGCTGGTTTTTTGTTTATTTTACAGAAAGGCGGTGAAAAGAAATGAAAAAATATTTATCAGGAGTAATTGCTTGTCTTGCATTGATTGTGTTGGTGGTTCCAGTACTTGCAAAAGGACCTAGTGCGCCAGCGGGAAGCTCAAATAAAGCCCACCTGTATCTCTTTCAGAAAGATCCGTCAAAAGAATATTCAATTGTTAAAGATGGAGCGTGGGGAAAAATGACTTATGATCAGTCTGGCGATGAGTTTAATTACGTCTTTAATGGGCATCAGCTGGTTGCTGGTACAAAATATACCTTGATATATTATCCTGATTCATGGCCGGGAGACGGACTAAAATGTTTGGGAGACGGAACATCTGATGATTATGGGAATGTTCACATCCAAAACTCTCTAGCAATGGAGCCATTACCAGCAGAGTGGGATGACAACTTCAAACTAACCCCACCAGGAGCTAAAATTTGGTTGGTTAATTCAGATGATGTGGAATGTAGAACCTCCTCTAAGATGAATGGTTGGCATCCAACTCAATATCTATTTGAGGATAAACTAATAACATTTACTCAATAACTAAGGTGGTAGGTCTGCAAATTCAGCCTAAAACCTGTTAAAATCGCAGGTAGTTTTTTGTTACCGTAAAAAAATAAAAGCGGGGTATTAATACCCCGCTTTTCGGCGAACCAGCTATTTTTTAGTCTTCTATGGTGTCAGGTTTGTGTCGGTATAATTTACCCAATCCGTTTCGAATAGGATACTTGACTGAGGATAAGATGTGAGTGATTTGGTAGCACTATTATATGCTGACGTAGGGACTAACCAGATCTTAGCACCTGTAGGATGGTTTGCATCTATCGGTGCTGGAAGATCCATACCTAAGTCTGGATTTCCAGAGATGGTAAGTTCTCCCAAGCCATTTGCCGATGCGGAGCCAAAATAGTAACCAGGGTGGTTACCGGCCCAGCCGTCAGCGTAGTAAATTAGACTCCAGTTGGTACCTGGGGTCAGCCCGTATCCTTTGAATTGGTAATCAAAAGTATCACCAATTGAGTTGTATTTCAGTATTCCATAAATACCGTCAGGAATGACCACATAGCTCCCATCTTTGTTCTCAAGTCTCACTTCAGCATCGTACTTACTGGTATTTGTTATTGTGCATGTCCCACCAGATGTAGTGACATCCAAAGTAACTACTCCACTTGATAGGGAGCAAGCCCCCGATGCGCCAGTTAAGGTGTAATCAGAAGATCCTGATTCAGTCATGGTATAGGAATCAGTATCGTAAGTTTTCGTATCTCCATCTTTAGCAGTACCGTTTCCACCTGAAATAGTAAATGTCCAATCATCATCTGGAGCGTTTCCATCAACTACAACCTTATCAAACGTGATGCTGCCGGTATCTCTTTTATTTGTTATTGTACATGTTCCACCAGATGCAGTGACATCCAAGGTGATGATCCCATTTGACAGGGAGCAAACACCAGATGCCTCGGTTAAGGTGTAACCTAAAGGTCCTGATTCAGATACTGTATAAGAACCGGTATTGTATGTTTTGACATCTCCATCTTTGGCTGTGTCGTTTCCACCTGAAATAGTAAATGTCCAATCATCATCTGGAGCGTTTCCATCAACTACAACCTTATCAAACGTGATGCTGCCGGTAAGGTGGTATATAAAGGAGGTAGCCCAGTTACTCCCACTGAATGGGTTCTCACCAGCCCAAGCTGACTCACTGCGAGTATAGTACTGGACAGCGCCCTTATAGATAACACCGTTGGGGTTTGAACTTTCCTGTGATCCTACATCATAGTTTCTCCAGACAATTTCAAGTTTATTGTTGCCAATTACTGGGTTAAACGTATAGGGTAAAATTGTCTTCCATTCGTAATTATCTACGAATGGTCCATTAACTACTCCGTCATGACCAATTAAAGTGCCATTAAGGTAAGCACCTTCTGCGTTGTCTGCTGTAATGTCCAACCCAGCTCCAGGTATGATGTAAGAACTTGTGGGAACACTAAACGTTTTTACATACTTCCTCCAGGAATCTAAAGCTTTGGATGGATCCGAATCCTGCTCTGTAACTAGTGCTGTGGAGACCCAATCTGCCCCACTAATTGTAGGCCATACCCCTGCAGAAGCAAAAGAGGGTATGACTGCTGATAGTGGAGTTGTTCCCCAGGAGCTACTTTGCGGTAATGCGTAAGTATACAGCGGTCCGAAGACATTATCATCAGCGTGGCTGGCAATATCAATAGTAGTCAAACTGGTTTTGTCGAAAACCACAGCATGTGCAGCGATAATCAAATCCTCTTCACCGGATAACCCCAGGTCTGATAATGGTATTGTTAGGAGATCGTCAGACTGACAGTTAACGTTCTCACCATATTCGAATTGACCTGGGATAGGGTTACCATTACTAATACCAGTCTTTTTGTTTATCGCCTGAGGTATACCATCTAGCGATTTTGCCACTTGTAGATGGGTCTCAGTTAAACACCAATCAGTATTAGTAATTTTGTATTTAGCATACAAATTAGTGGCATCATTCCAAACCTGAACGACTCCAACCAATGTTGTTTGACCAGCATAAAGCTCAGCTTCAAAGGGAATAGTGCTAGCTAGTGAATGAGTTGGAAAAAAGATTACAACTGCGGAGACAGCGGCTAATAAAGCAATTAATTTTTTCATTTAATATTCACCCTCTTTCCAAAAATAAACACGTGGACAGAATTTAAATTCTAATTACAAAGGACTAAAAACATTAATCTGAAAATACGGATATCCGATGGCGGAACGTAGAAAAACAAACTCACTAATTACAAAATACAAAACAAAAAAACCTACAAGAGTACAAACATAAACCAACCAAGACCTCTCCTCTTTCTTAACGATACTAACAACACCAGTAAAAAAAGTTAAAATACCTGCCAGTCCTGCAGGAATAACAAGTGCTGCAAGAAAAAAAGGTTGGGATTTGAGAATAGATTGGCCAAAAGAAAGAACAAGCTGGGTTACCCCCAAAAGGAGTAGAAAAATAACAAGTAACTTAACTGCCCACTTACCTAGGTTAGTTTTAGGCATAATCAACCCTTAGTAATTATATTAAAGTAAAAAAATACGATTGTATATAGGTTGTATATAACAAGAAAATCAGATTTTAGTCAGATTTTAATCAGATTTTTTATCCTTATCCTAATCAGTTCCTTATCAGTGTTTTTTATTACTGACCAAACATCCTCTCCTACATCTTTTCTTACATCTTTTCTTACATCTTTTCCTAAACGACTTAAATTGTTTGTATAATATTTTAATGAAGGATTTTTACAGGGTTGTTATAGCTGGGGGAGGTCCGTCTGGCCTTCAGTGCGCAAGAACTCTCTCAAAAGCTGGTATCGACTGTGTCGTTTTGGAAGGATCATCAATACCTGGAGAACCCAATAATTCAACTGCCGGAACACCGCTGGAAACAATCTCTAAGTTTAATATCCCGCCTGATGTTGCCAAGGATTTTGTAGACCACATTTTTATGATTTCTCCTCATAACAAAGCTGTGTGGAAAAAAGATGATTCTAACAATCCTATTGGTTACGTACTGGATTTTAGAAAATTAAAACTTTTTCTGGCTGAAGATGCAAAGTCGCACGGAGCGGAGGTTTCGTACGGCTCACAAGTGGAAGGCGTCGTACTAAAACCTGATAAATCCGTTGATGGAGCAACTTATCTAAAGGATGGAAAAACAAATTTAGTTAAAGGGAATTACTTTGTTGATGCTACCGCAAGTTTTGGAGCCATGTCATCAAAAGTTGGTTTAAGAAAAAAAAGTTTTGGTGAGCCCGCGATAGGTATTGAAAAAATCATCAAGACCACCAGTCTTTCAAAAGAATTTGATCACAGCATGTCCTTTTATTTTGGAAGCAATTATGTACCAAATGGCTATGCTTGGGTCTTTTCTTTTGGAGAGGGTATTTATAAAGTAGGTGTGTGCCGTGCCATAACAAAAAAACATACTAAAGAAGACCTGGACGAATACTTAAAAGATTTTATTAAGTTTTTAAATATTACAGATTACCAAGAAATTGAAGAGCATGGGAACTCCGTATTCGTGAACGGGGGCTTTAGAAACAACGTTTACAAAAATCTGATAATGGTAGGGGATGCAGCGTCAACCATTAACCCCTTCCTGGGGGAGGGAATAAGGCATGGAATGATGAGCGGACAGCTTGCGGCAGAAACGATCATCAAAGCAGAAAAAAGCAGGGGATACAAACTTGATAAATACAATAACGAAATAAGAAAATACAGAACTAATAAGTGGTTGTTATCATACCTTTTTGGAAAAATTATTTATAAAGTTTTATCTGACAAATTATTGGATTTTTTAGTTAAAAGAATGTCCCGTCTAAAAACAAAAGATGCTGAAGAGCTGATAAAAAAGTATGAATACGCAAAATTATTAAAAGCTTTACTATGATTTAAAATGTGATTTAAAACTGGCTCCCCATCGTAGACGATGTTAGAAATTATTTCCTCCAGTTTGTAGCTCGTTGATTTATCTTAAAGATTACTAACGATACAAAAAAATAGATTGTTAAAGAAAAAGCTAGCATTAGGAAAAACAAACCAATGGTATTAGTCTCTCTCAAAGAAGAAAACAATATTTCTATTGGCTTATACCATGCCACGTACTGTCCTCCGTTATATTGCTCTCTAAATAATGGAAGACAGAGAATAATAACTGTAATTAAGACATTAAGTAATTTAGGTTTTAAAAAGCTAAAATTAACTCGCACTTGCCATTATTATACCCTAGAGGTTTTGTATGTCGTACTCGGGAGTAAGGAAAATATAAAACCGCTTTGGGGATGTGTTGTTACACTTCCTTACGGCGGTTTAAATTAATTAATTAATATGTGTTATTTTACAGCCTTCGAAGACAAGCTTGTAAATATTCAAAACTTTTATTTCTTCTACACTTAATGCTGTGAAACGAAAAGTATCTCCCCAATTAATTATTTTTATTTTCCCATCAGTAAAACAAATAAATACAGGAAGGGGTGATCGCGTTTCAACATCCAACGATTCCCCAGGTTTTAGCCTGACTTGCATGTAACCAGAAATTGATGCAACTGCTGATATGGAATCTGCTGAAGAATAAACAGCGTTAGCGCTTGCATAATCATTAAATAATATAAATAAAGTGATAATTATAAGTACAATAATCACCACAATTCCTTTCCGGCTAAAGATTCTCTTCATCTCATTCTCTCCTTTATTAGATTCTATTTTTGGTTTCGTTGTGATTATAACTTAGGGTGTAGTTTCTGTCAAATACTACAGGATAGTGACTCCCATACAGAACTTTATCCGAACAATTGAGAAATTGGTGTTTAGCAAAACATCGATGCTGCCAGGAATAGGTATATAAAAAGCAAAGCAATCGAAACCTTAGCCAAAATATAATGCCATTTCATGGGTACTTTCTTATTTCCCTGTTTGTTCATCACTGCTATTGAAGCTGTAGCCAAAAAACAAATGAGAGTGACTAAACCGACAGAAATAATAAAAGGTCTAGCTAAAAAAGGAGAAAATGCAATTGCTTTCAATACATGCATATATCTATTTAACTACAAATTGAACTTCGATTCCAGACTAACCCCTACATCTAACTTTTACCACTAACTCTTATCATTTTTCCCCTTGTACTTCCCTCAAGTCTATTGTATATATTTAGCCAAACCAACTCTCACTTGATCCCAAATCAATTATTGGATCGAATTACAAATCAAATTACACATCAGCAAGAAAAATAAAGGAGAGTGAAAAATGGAAACCAAAAGAAGGTCTCTTTTCAATCCTTGGAAAGGTTACGCAAAGCCAAGAACTTTGGGAAAGTGGTTTGTGATAGATTGGCCTGATGAGCATCCTGATACGCATTGCGAGGAGGGAAAATACACACCTAAAAACGATGAAGCAAAAGCGTGTGTATCTTGTAAATGGGTGCCTCAAGACTCTCGTGATTCCAAAGGTGAGGATCTTCGAGAAGTATGTGAGCTTGATTGTATTTCAGAATTAGTAGAAAGGAATCATCTCACCCCTGTATTTCTCATAAGATACCTGGCATATGTTGACCTTTTACGGGATACATTGAGAGAGTGTCCACGATTTGATGATGTAAAGGTCTGGTGGGATCATCTTACAACGACAGAAAAGGAAACTTACCAACATAGGTACATCCGCTTTTGCAAACCGGAGATAGCAGCCTTGTTTACTCAATTGCCATGATGACCAACAGCAACTGATGCGTGTAACAGATTTGGTTTGTGCTCGGGGATATTAAAAACTATCTTAATTCCCCGAGCATGTTTTTTATGTTTGTGACGGTTTAAACACACGCACTTTATTGACGTGTTCAAGAACTTATAGTACACTCGCCTAACTATCACCCAAAATAGAAAAAAAGGAGAGCAAAATGGACAAAATTAAAGTTCGCAGTGATTCTTGGTTTTGGAAGGTTTACATGTGGTACACGGATGTTGAATATGTTGACGTAAAGACCAACCTTTGCCCAGTAGCCCGCGCAGTTTTTCTTTGGGCTCCATTAGCCTGGCTTTGTGAGCCTGGATTTTTGAAAAAGTGGAGAAGTGTTTCTCCCATAACGTTAATGGAGTTAATTGCGGTGCTGATCGGCATGCCGTTGTGGTTTTTCAGTTCGTCAACGGCGGGGGATAAGATACTAATAGGTGTAATTTTTCTTTACCTTATTATAAGCATTCCTTTGGTGTCTTGGTCATACAATGAATTGGTTGAAGAGAACTACCTTTCGCTTTTTATGAAAGTATTTTTTCTCTTCGTTGTGTTGCCAGTCTTCAGCGGGGTGCTGGTTCTTTTTATAGTAGTGTTTTTTGCTGCAGGCAGGATTGCAGGTAAGATAAACAGCCAGATATCCCAAAGACGAGAACAAAGGCGACAACAAAAGTATTCTGGAGAAGTTGTGGAACGTAAAGAAGGTGTCGGAACGTTGGGTGTGATTGTTGCCTGGTTTGAGTCAATACACCATCACGTTTGTCCAGAATTGGAGATCATAGAGTAGTTTGCATTTAATAAACCGGAGATTTACCCACAACCCTCCGGTTTTTTTTCTAGAGACTCCATTATTTTGACTTTTTATTGTTGTGCTGCTATATTTAGGCCTACTTAAACCTTAAGATTAGGTCAAATTAGGGTCAATAATAACCAATAAAAAGATAAAAAGGAGAGAAAAAAATGGAAAACGGGATAAAGAAGTATGTCTGTAGATTGTGGGAAGAATACAAAGGGCCGAGAACACCAGGTTGGTGGCGTGTTATGAACTGGCCGGATACCCACCCAGACGAAGATTGTAAAGGGGGATCGTACATGCCGTTGGAAGATAGATCAAAATGCTGCATGTTTTGTGCATGGGTTCCTCCTGAAACTTACTACAACGGTGTGGATGTCCGAAAAAATATCGAGATTTATTACCTGTGGAGAACGTTGCGCTGCTTTAGACATGGTGTGATGTTTCTTGTTGAGTATCTTGCGTACGTTGATCTCAACCGGGAACATTTATTGGGGTCTCCAACTTTTTCCAGTATAAAGCAGTGGTGGGACTCTCTTGATACAAAAGATCAGATCATAAAAGAGGACAGGTATCTTGGTATGTGTCCGGAACAGAACCTGGAGTTGCTTGTGGAACGTTTCTTTGTAGCAGCGCTGTCCCGTTTGCTTCACTTAGTTCCAAGCCAGAAAAGAGAAAGATATCAAGGAGTGTAAGAATGTACAGCATAAACGATCCGATGGGTGGACCTTCGTGCCTCACATGGTCTGGCTACGAAGGACTAAGAACTTTGGGTTGGTGGTGTTTTATTGACTGGCCTGATACACATCCTGATTCACATTGTGTGGAGGGGAAATACACACCAGTAAATGATACGACACGGGAGTGCAGATTTTGCGGATGGGTGCCCCCAGATACTTTTTATCGTGGCAGGGATATTAGAAAGGAAAAGGAGATTAGCTCTCTTTGGAAAGTAATATGTGAGCGTCATTATGACTCGTACTTTTTTGAGGCTTATCTAGTGTATGTAGACGGCCACCGTGAATTTTTGACCAGATGTCCCACATACGATAGTGTAATGAATTGGTGGGAGGGTCTTAGTCTAAAAGTTCAGCTAACTTACGAGAGCATATACATTGGTCTTTGCCCCATGCCCGATTTTACTGAGTGCGTGCTGATAAATGGATTTTATAGGATAACCGGTCTCAGATGACTGCCTCGTAGAAAAAAAGAATTATAATTTAAGGTTGGGATTTTATTTAGAGAGAGTTGCCTATTGCTCGGGGATAGTAGAAAACTACAGTAAATCCTCGGGCAATTTTTTTTGGGGTTGGAGATTGTGGTTATAATAAACAGCGATCCTAATATCTTTAGTAGACCGCCTCTTAATACCCTTGACATAAGAGTAAGTCTATTCATATCATCTCATATCATCAAGAATCGAGTATTTATATGAAAAAACTGCTTAATCTTACAGTTTTTGTAATTTTTCTTCTGATTGCTTCTCCTGTGTATGCAGCAACTTATCACGTATCTACTGCTGGGAATGATGCTAACCCCGGGACTCAAACTCAACCCTGGAAGACAATCCAAAAAGCTGCTAATTCCATGATTGGTGGTGATACGGTGATGATCCATGGGGGAACCTATTACGAAATGGTACGACCCCAAAGATCTGGAACACTTGATGCATATATCACCTTCAAAGCCTACGGTGATGGTGATGTGATAATTGACGCCCAGGGTGGAACTAGAAGCAATTGCATTAGCGTCTCGAACGCATCTTATCTTCAGTTCATCAATCTGCACTTAAGAAATGCAGGTTATAGTAGCTTAAATGCTGGGTTCGCAGCACTAGCTGGGGCAAATCATTTGGTCCTGGATGGGATAGTAACCGAAAATAGTCGCTTTGGCATTATGCTTATGGGAAACAATACCTCTAATGAGGATCCTTCTGTTGCTGTTAAATTTGTGACCATAAAAAATTCAATAGTCAGGAATAACGCTGCATACGGGATCTTTGTTTACTTCAAAGTTACAGATACTACCATAGGTCCCAATAACCATATATATAATGAAAATTCCACGAATGGTGTGCCAGTTGATGATCAGTATGGAATAGATGTGGATACTGATTATCCTGGAAATCCAGCTAACGGTCCCAGGAGGATTGTCATTGACGGTAACGAGATAAATGGCAACCGAATCCAGGGAATACGACCATGGAATACCTCAGACATTATAATTAGAAACAACTATACTCATCATAATGGTGCAACAGGTATTCAGGTAGAAGACGGATGCACAAATGTACTTGTCGAAAACAACCGAAGCGAATACAATGCCCAAAGTTATGAATACGAAACCGGCATTTGGATTGATGGTACTGTCAACACAATAGTCCAAAATAATTCCTTGCGCGGTAACCAGATAGGTTTACAAGTCTCCAGTTCTAATCGGGTGATCGCTAGAAATAATGTGATATACGAAAATAATCGTGCTCCTACCGGTTCGAATGTTATGGGTATTAATTTGTATAGTAGTTCATCAGATCTCACCTTTGTTCACAATACGGTTTGGAGAAATGGCGTGTCCGGTAGTAGGGGAAATTGGGTAATATGCCCCAGCTCAACAGTCACCAATTTAGTAATGAAGAATAACATCTTTTCCGAATCGACTGGTGCTAACGATGTGTGGATCGGTTGCACTCTGAAATCGGATTATAACAACGTATACAATACTAGGACTTTGTCGGTAAATTGGATGGGCGGTAATCAGAGTTGGTCGGGATATCTCTCGGCAAGTGGTCAGGATAGCCACTCAATTACTACTAATCCGTTTCTTGCTAACCCTTCCGGTGGTAACTTTGTCTTAAGTCTCAATAGTCCTGATATTAACTCTGGTGATTTCCTGACCAGAACCACTTCTGCTGGGAATGGTACGAATGTACCTGTCCTTGATGCCCGCTACTTTACCAATGGTATGGGTTTAGTCCCTGGTGATGAGATAAGGATCGGATCAAATACTGTACGGGTCACGAACGTAGATTACAATGCTAACACTTTAACAATTGACAAAAGTATATCTTGGAATAGCTCTGACCCAGTTAGCTACCTTTATATAGGAGCCGCTCCTGATCGCGGTGCGTATGAATCTGGTTCTATTACTCCTACACCGACCCCATCCCCAACTCCAACTATTGTACTTACACCTACACCTACCCTAACACCTACACCTACTCCAACACCTACACCTAGCATAACTCCGACTCCAAGTCCGACCCCCACCGTACCACCTACTTCAAGTTTCAACTACAAAGGTAACACACACTCCCATACTTCCAATAGTGACGGCGATGGTACACCAACGAGTGTTTCACTATGGTATAAATCTAATGGTTATCAGTTTAATACAATTACTGACCATAATAATCCGGCTTATCCCAATACGGTTATTTACGAAAATCTGACAGATCCAAACTTTTTGGCAATAGGAGGTCTAGAGCTTGGTCTGGCATCTCACGTTACCGGTTTCGGCGTCACGAAATTGCTTTACGGAACTACATTACAGCAGGAAATTGATAATGTTCTCAATGATGGTGGAATCCCAATCATAAATCATCCTACTTTTGACGGTCTCAGCACGGCAGGTATCCTAGCTACCAGTCGTGTTAAACATATGGAAATATGTAATATGGTTGAAGCTCAGGATTGCACTGCTGATACTGCTAAATGGGATGCTGTTTTGTCGACTGGACGCGTGATGTATGGCATTTCCTCTGACGATACCCACTGGACATCTTCAGTATCTGGTGCCCAATCTGGGAAGGGCTGGATAGTTATTTCGGCACCATCACTAACAAAAGCTAACATTATGAACGCAGTAAATAATGGCAATTTTTATGCTAGTAACGGTGTTGTAATAACCAGTTACACGATTAATTATGCCGCTCGCACGATCACGGTTGTAACATCAAATGGAACATCAATATCGTTTATTGGTAATAATGGGTCTGTCCTTAAGACCGTCAACTCAAATCAGGCAACTTATCAAGTCACAGGCAATGAAAATTACATCCGTGCACAAATTAGTAATGCTGCAGGACAAAAAGCATGGACACAGCCCATCTTTGTATCAGATTTTGTAGGAGCCACACCAACTCCAACACCTACCCCAACTCCAACACCAACACCCACCACTACCCCTACCCCTACCTCTACACCTTCTCCTACTCCAAAAGTAGGGGATGCTAATGGGGATAATAAAGTAGATGAAGCTGATTATGCAATATGGTTTAGTTACTATAATAACTTTTCAGGCGGTGGAGTATCTGTTGGAGACTTTAATCATGACGGAAAGGTAAACGGATTTGATTACGTTTTATGGTTACTAAATTTCGGGAGCTGAGAAGGTCAAATACATGAATATATTTAACAAACTAAGAACAAATAAAGTTGTTGAAAAAGAAGAAAATGCAGGTAATAATATTAAGTAACACGAGATATGGATATATTTAACAAATTATTTAGCAAACTAAGAACAAATAAAGTTGTTGAAGAAGAAGAAAATGCAGGTAATAATATAAGTAACATGGAAAAGGTAGGCATGAAAGATATATGGGAGTGGGTCAAAAATATCTTTCATAATGTTTCCAAAAAAACAAAACGCATATTTACAGTTGAAGCTTTCCTTATCCTCTTTGCCCTCTCAGTTCTTTTCGCATACAAGTACATAAAGGTGCCTGACGTATGTGGTATTCGCACTGGGTCTCAGCTGTCGCTTTCTTTGAGTCCATCTCAGGCAACTATTATCGACAATATTCAGCTATTTAAAGTTAATGTCAGCAGTACAGTGCCTGTTTCTTTCCTTCACGTTGAGATCTCATTTGATAAAACAAAGCTAAATCTTTCGTCCCTTCCTCAAATAGAGGGACCTTTGACAAGGGTTGTTAAGATATCCTCAATTACTGAGTCTAATAATCTGGGAAAAGCAATAATTGTTTTGGCTCTTGACCCAGCGAACAGAACTACTCGTCCAAGCGGCAATTTCTCAATAGCAACAGTTCCTTTTAAATCTATAACTTTAAATCAAGGCGATTCCACAAAGATTGGTTTTGATGATGTTGCTACCCTCGCAGTTAAATCAGATGCTACTTCTGTGATATTTAGTTCATATGAAAGCTCAATATCCATAAATCCGACCCCAACTATTACCCCGACTCCGACCCCACCAGTTACTCCATCAATTACTCCATCAATTACTCCTACGCCTTCAACGTTTAATATAAGTAACGTAAATGCCTCAAGTATTACCCAAAATTCAGCAATGATAAACTGGGACATTTCCGATTATGGGACTGGACAAGTCCAATACGGAACAACAACTGCCTACGGTATGCTCTCAACACCCGAAACCTCATTCACCTGGAAACACCACGCACAGGTATTACATAACCTAACGGCCGGTACTCTTTACCACTACCGAGTTACATCAACCGATAAGTATGGACGCACCGCCATAAGTTCCGATTACACATTCACTACTTTACCAATAACTGTGACACCTTCTCCTACTCCACTTATAACACCTACTCCGACACCTACGCCAACTCCAACTCCGACACCTACGCCTACACCATCACCGACACCACCTGTGGCTTTTGTTATCAGTAATGTACATTCCTCCGGAATCACACAGACCAGTGTATGGATAAGCTGGAGCCTTTCTGATTATGGAACTGGACAAGTTCAGTACGGTACAACTACTGCTTACGGACTATTCTCAACAGCCGAGAACTCATTTAACTATTACTATCATGAACAGATGTTAAGTAATCTGACACCGAATACCCTTTACCACTACCGAGTTTTGTCGACCAACAGAGCCGGTCAAAAAGCTGTCAGTGGTGATTACACATTTACTACCTTGGCAATAAATGTGACACCTTCACCCACTCCTCCTGTTGTCATTACATGTGCTCAGTACTGTGCCTCTGTAGGGTATGCCAGCGGGACTTGTAGGCAAAACAGTACTCAGTGCGGAAGGAACCATGAGAACTACGAGACAACAGGGGGAATATACTGTACGCTTCAGCCCTACCGTGCTTGCTGCTGTTATTAGATGTAAAACATAGAGTAGATGAAATGGATTATGCAATATGGCGTAGTTACTACAACAATCTCTCAGGTGGCGGAGTTTCCGTAGGAGACTTCAACAAAGATGGTAGGGTAAATGGCACGGACTACGTCTTGTGGCTTATAAATTTTGGGAGGTAATTTTCGTTGATTTTCTTCATAGGTAAGTCAATAATATAGTAGATGAGACTTCTTTACGGATTAACTATCGGATTTCTATTAACTATTTTTATACCATCTTCAGTTTATGCAGCAACATATTATGTTTCAACTTCAGGAAATGATAGTAACAATTGTACTAGTACTAGTACAGCTTGTAGGACGATTTCTTCCGGCATTAGCCGTTTGTCGGCAGGAGATACTCTTTATATCCTGGGGGGTACTTATACAGGAACCGTGAGTGTTTCAAAGAGTGGAACAGCTGGTTCTTACATAACAATCTCCAGTTACCAGAATGAGAAAGTTATTGTTGATGGAGGAGGAAACATGGGCGAGTATTCATCCTTGTTTTCCATAAGCGGTAACTACATCCATTTAAAGAATATTGAGGTAACAAGAGGGGGCATGGGACTCGTGATCACGGGCTCAAATAATATAGTCACTGGAATAAACTCCCATAATCACATATCAAACGGTATATTAGTTAACAAAAGCGGCCAAAATAATATAGTAGAAGATTCTATAGTGCGTGATTGTTGCGAAATCAATAAGAACGGTGCTGGCGGGCATTGGGCATCAGGATTATCCGCTGCTAGGAACCCGACAGGGACTATTATCCGCCGTAATCAAGTCTACAATAACTGGGGAGAGGGGCTTTCCGCTTATGGAGGAGCTAACTATACAATAATTGAGGACAACATAGTTTACGATAATTGGGCTGTGAATATATACGTTCAAAACTCGTCAAACGTGTTAGTTCGACGTAATCTGGTGTACCGCTCACCTGGTCATTGGGATAATATTGCAAATCCTGGAGGTCAGGCAGGAATAGTTGATGATAATGAACCGTATGATGCGCAATACGGAAATAGTTCCAACAATACCTATCTTAACAATTTTGCTATGGGGATGAATGGAAATTTCGTGCATTGGAGTGGGAGTATAGGTCTGATAGGTACTCTCATAGCAAATAACACATTTGTGAATACTTATACATCACGCGCAAATGTATCTATACCGGGTTCACATACAAATGTCCGTTTTCTGAATAATATTGTAGTACAGGATGACAGTAGGGCTATTGCCAATTTCGGATCGGGAATCACAAAATCCAATAATTTATGGTCAAAAGCCCCAGTTTCAGGAGCAAATGGTCAAAATGATATTATCGGTAATCCGCTTCTTGCCCGAACAGGACAAACTGGGCCGGGTCAATTAGGTCCATTATGGTTTACTCTTACTTCCTTATCTCCGGCAATAAATAAGGCTTTGGTATTGTCGGAAGTTTCCACTGATTACTTTGGTACTTCGCGCGGTTCCTCCCCGGATATAGGTGCTCATGAATACACTGGTGGTCCAATCCCAACACTAACACCACCAGTAACTCCAACGCCAACAACACCAAGTCCAACTCCTACCCAACCAACGACCCCAACACCGTCTATAACACACACCCCGACTCCAACACCATCTCTTACTCATACTCCAACCCCAACCCCAACCCCCTCTCCTACACCAAAGGTGGGTGATGCTAATGGGGACAATAAAGTAGATGAAGTTGATTATGCTATATGGCTTAGTAACTATAATTATTTTTCGAGTGGAGGAGTTTCCATAGGGGATTTCAACAGAGATGGTAAGGTGAACGGGATAGACTATGTTTTATGGCTGTTAAATTTCGGAAAATAGAGATGAGCAAGTAGAAAAATTCAACGCGGTTAGTTATCTCCTTTAAATTCTTTTCCAGGCTTTAATTGATGCTTCAGCTTCTTTTGGTGTTAGCTTTTTAATAACAATCCCCATCTGTACCAAAACATAATCTCCCACATCAACAGTAATACCCCCGTTCAGAGCTTCTCTTAATTCACCTGTGTACTCGACCAAAATTTTTTTACCCTCTATTTTTTTAACTTTCCCGGGGACTGCTAAGCACATATTTGTTATTATACATTTACATGAATAATGTTGATACCAAAGCTGCCCGTAAGCTAGTTGTTGGTTGGTTTACCTTTACATGCAGCGAAGACAGCACAATACTTTTTACAGAACTTCTAAATGAAAACTTTTACGGATGGAAGAAACTGCTGGATTTTAGGCATATAAAATCCCTAAAAACAAAAAATTCCCTTAATGATTTGGATGTTGCCTTTATCGAAGGTGCAATTTCTTCGGAAAGTCAGGGAAAAGAAGTTAAAAAGATAAGAGAAAACGCGAAATATGTTGTGGCAATAGGGGAGTGTGCATGTACAGGCCTTCCTTCGTCAAGCAGAAATGCTTTTACATCTGATCAAATCATCGAGGGGATCAAGTGGTATATGACACATTTTAACTACGCATCTAAGGTGAAAAAGCTTGATGATGTTATTAAGGTTGATGACAAGGTTGAAGGTTGTCCAATGAATGTCCAGGATTTTTTAACGGTTCTTGAGAAGTATTTGAAACTATTTAAGGTGGTCTGAATATGCATAACGGGAATATAACTATTGAAAATATAACCAAGGTGGAAGGTAACGCAGGTCTAGAAGTTACTGTTAAAGAAGGCAAGATTAAAGATCTTAAATTTATTATTAAGGATTACCGACGTTTTTACACAGAAGTGGTTAAAGGGAAGCCCTTTGTTTCTGCCCCATCCCTTTTGTCCAGAATCTGCGGGACGTGTTCTGTAGCCCATCTTTTTGCCTCTATAAAGGCAATTGAGCAGTCTCAGGGAATTGAAGTTTCCGAGCAGACCAAGATTCTTAGGCGATTAGCTTACGATGGTTTAATGATAAGAGATCATGCTTTACACCTTTATTTTTTTGTTCTGCCAGACCTTCTTGGAGTAGATTCGATTTTGGATATCTCTGATGATCCAAATGATTTAGGGCACATTTTATTGCACGATTCTTTTGATATAAAAGCATTAGGAACGGATATAACAGAGGTAGTGATAGGTGCAGCTATCCATGCTCCGTACCCAACAGTGGGAGGATTTTTAAAACTTCCTGATCCAACAAAGTTACCTGACCTTTTAACTAGACTTGAAAAAATAAGAACACAGGTACTTAGGGGAATAAAAGCTTTCTATGAGTACAACGCAAGTTTGGTTAGAGATTCTGATTACTTATGCTTAAGAAATGATATAAAAAACTCGAAATACGATTTTTTAAATGGTGATATAGTAAGCTCAGACGGTAAAAAAATACCTCCTAACAAATTCCATGAGTTCCTAGACGTAGTTGTGGTTCCTTACTCCCAATCTGAAGGTTATACGTTCTCGGATAGTCACAGAAACTATTTAGTGGGTGCTTTAGCTAGGCTAAATCTGAATAAAGATATGCTTAATCCAAAAACTAAAAAGGATGTTGAAAAATATCTTGGTATTTTCCCTTCAAATAATGTTTACCACAATAATCTGGCTCAGGCCATTGAAATCTTGCAGTGTGTGGATGATGCGATAGATATCTTAAAGGATTTAAAAATAGTTAAAGAAAAACCTTTGAGGAAAAATGCCCAAGCTGGTTTGGGAATGGGAGTGGTGGAAGCTCCAAGAGGTACTTTGTACCATATGGCCAAGATTGATGAGAAAGGAATGATTAGAGATTATGATGTAATAGTTCCGACTTCTCAAAATCAGATCAGCATAGAAAATGATCTTAAGAAATATTTCAGTGAAAATCTAAGCAAAAGTGAAGAGGAGTTAAAGCTAAACGCCGAGCAAATTATAAGAGCCTACGATCCCTGCATGTCCTGCTCAACTAATTTCCTCAAAATAGATTGGATAAGAAGGTAATCAGGCTCTCCTTTCGTAGGAAGGCCTATTATAGTAACCTCCCCTAATTTTCCTATTTTTTGGAGATATTTTAATTGGAATACAAGGTCGAAATCATGAACTGTAAATTTTGGAGAAATTGGGAACATGTTCAAATCTTTTGAGTAGAAAGTCTCGATCTTATCAATTCCCTCTGCGACATCCATTAACACCACGTTTTCATTGTTACTAAAGGGTAAATCCTTATTTAGACCTACCTCTATAAACTCTACTCCTTGCACCTTTCCCTTGAGTTTCTTTGCCGCCTCAATAGCATTGTTATCAGTTTGATTATCTGGGTTTCCGAAAACGTAGACTTTCATACTTAATTTTTAACATCTTTGTGCTTTTATTTGCAACATTTATATTTTAATATTAGGTCTGCTATGGACACTAAAGCACTTCAATTCGCCTCTCGTTTCTCGCTCCCCCCAAACTCTTTAGGGTATTGCGGAAAAGATTCCGCTCCTGAAAAGTTTAAGAGTTGTGTTATCGATAGGAAATGTGTTGGAGTTAGCAAGGAATTGAAAGAATTTATTGTTTTGCATCCTTATCTCAAAACGCTATCAGAAATTATAGGTCAAGATACGTTTTCTTATAAAGTTGTCGAGGCTTATTGGTTAGGAAACAACGAACTTAAAAAGGTTAAAGCTAAAGATTACGAAATTCTCTTGAAAAATTTTAAAAAACAGGGAGTTCCGAGCTGGTTGATAGAAGAATTGTCCCAAAAACCTCCAAAAGTGTTTATTCCCACCCATCTGTTTCAGATTTTACATGTCGGGGTAGGTCGGGCGAGCGGTTCCGTCCCTTATAATCTTAAATCTATAAATAATTGCATGATAAGATGGGGAAAGGTGAAAAAAATAGTTGACGGAAAGGTAATTGTTAGATTGAACTCGTTAAAAAAGGTTAAAGGAAAGTATAAATTAGTGGTAAAAGAGGAAAAGCTGCTGGTTGTTCCGGGTTTTACTCCCAAATTGAAAGTTGACGATGTAGTCTGTGCTCATTGGGGGCAGATAACAAAGATTCTTGATAAGAGAGAGATAAAGAAGTTAGTCTATTGGACAAGAGAAGTACTGAAAAATTTTAGCAAACAAGAAAAACTATCATCTTATTCTACTTAGGCAGAAAGTTTCTTATGTCCACAGGATCACTTACAATTATGGTCATATCAGTGCTGCAGGGAGGGCATTTCAATTCTCTCGGACGGGTGGTGCCTTCAACCCAGTTCCCATTTTCGGTATATGAATATACTATAGTTCTTATAATAGGACCGTTAAGCTTGATGTAGCCTAAAGTCTTACCGCCAACACCTAACCCTGCTGTACCCATTAATCTATAGTTGCCGTATTGTAATGTAAAAGACCAGCCGTTTTCTGCTAAGATTTCACCTAATGTTAAACCATAAGTGGGTCCGGCATCTTTATATGTTGTATCTTTATCGGTTACGGTCGTCTTATATATTTTTCCTGATACTGTTATCTCACCGAAGGTCGATTTTTTATCGTCGAAAGATATACCGGGTATACCTGTATTGGCTGATGTACTTTCTATCCAATTAAAATTTCCTGGAAATTCTGGAATTTTCCAATCGAATTGACTATCGGGTTGAGTTTGTAGTTCTAAGGGTGTGGGTGTTGATGTTAGTGTAGTAAGTGGCGTGGGAACGCCCCCTTCCTGTATTTGTGTTTTTTGGGTTCTAGGCACGAAGCCATTTCTTATGAGAAAAATTCCAAGCCAAATACCTAACTCAAAAAGGGCACAAGTAATTAGAACATAACTAATTAAACGAGTTTTACGCATCTTTTCTTAATTATACTTTTAGGTGAAACAAAATAAAGGTTTTAATTAGAAGCCATCTGATGTGACTCTTTTCTCTCAGTTCCCAAAAGGAGAATCACTGCTCCAGCTATTAGAAGGCTTTGAGAAGTTATAACTGTCTCCCAGGTATGTGTGATAAAGATGGCTGATAGAAAATTTGTAATTAAAGTCGAGGAAACCAGGATTGAGGTAACTGTAATCGCTGAGGAATACTTCAAAGCTTTATACCAAGTTAAAACGTATCCTAGGAGGAATGCTCCTGTAAGTGTTATCCAAAATACTTGAGAAATATCAAGAGAAAATGTTTTAGCTACAACATTTGGTAAGGTTGCAAAAGTAGCCGCGGCCAATATTAAAGAACCTAGCCCCATTCTGAATAAAACTACAATGTTAACTTTAACTGTCGCTAAGATTTTCTTTGCCAGCACATTTTCTATAGCCCATAAAATGGTAGCTGCTAAAACAAACATCTCCCCCCGTGAGAACTCAAAACCCTTAAACCCTCCTATCATGAAATTACTTATAAATAAAAGCAAGACACCGCTAATCTGTGTTTTGGATAGTTTCTCTTTAAGGAAAGGTATTGCAAAAACAGCTACCCAAACTACCAATGTCTTATGAATCATTGCTCCGTTTATAGCTGGTATTTGAGACAATCCTGTAAAGTATAAGTAAAAGGGAATTGAACCCCCGACTACTCCTATTAAAAACAAATAGGCTAACTCTTTTTTCTTTAGTTTTTTGATGCTTCCTAATTCCCTGGAGAATAAAATAATACATGCAATTAAAATTCCTACCGAAAAGTTCTTAATAGAAGTGAAGTAGAGAGGGGGTTTAACCACATCCAAAGCGAATTTATTGAGAAAAATCGAAATTCCGGAGATAAATGCAGTAATAAATGCAAAATAAATACCTTTTTTCTGGTCGGTTAGATTAGAAAACATTGTTATTGAGGCCAGATTTGCTTTCCAGTCTCCGTATCAACGATTACTATTGCTCTTGTTGGACATGATTGAGCCGCCAACAGAATGTTTGCTTCCTCGTCTTTTCCGTTTTCCTGTACAACTGCTTTTTTCTCATCATCTAACTGAAACATGTTTGGCGAGACCGCTACGCACGATGCTGCGCTGATACAGACGTCTCTTAGGACCTTAATTTTATATTTCCCTATTTGTACTTCTTTATCTTTCATTGAATAAGAATAAGGAATTTTCCAAGTTTACACAAGACCTTGCTATGTGTATTTTTTGAATAATTCATCGATATTTTCTATGTTCGGAGTCTGTTCGACAAGTGGTGTTTCCGAGATTTGAGGGATCTCAGATTCGTAAGATGGTTTTTCGACTTTATACAAAACACCAAGGGGTATTTTCTTTTTTCCATATTCTAAGGCTTTCATAAAAGCTTTCCTCCTGTTTGTCGGATCGTAGTCTTCCCTAAGGTAGTATGTGTTTTCCTGGAAAAATTCGTGGGTACAGATTTTATTGAATGTGACGCAGGGTTGAAGAATATCTATTACGGATAGCCCGACGTGTTTATTTGCTTCTATCATAAGATCCGCGAGTTCGGGCATGTATCCGGAGTACGCTCTGGCTACAAATGTTGCCCCTGCCGCAATTGCTATAGCTAAAGGATAAAGTGGCTCATCAGGATTTCCTGAAGGAGTTGATTTTGTTTTCACCCCGCGTCGGGTTGCAGGTGAAGCCTGGCCCGTGGTTAAGGCGTATAAAGCATTGTCGTGAAGCAAAATAGTAAGGTCGTGATTCCTTCTGCAGGCATGTAAGAAGTGGTTTCCCCCTTCTCCTAGGCAATCACCATCTCCTGTATGCACGAAGACATTTAGTTTGTTGTTTGCAAGTTTTATTCCAGTAGCAACTGGTATTGCCCTTCCATGTAGTCCTTCAAAGGATGTAATTTTTGTGAAATTTAATAAATGCCCGTGGCACCCGATTCCAGCAACTAAAACTGTATTAGTATTATCCCAGCCCTCTTTAACTGCAGCTTCTTTCAAAGCGCCCCATATGTTTAAGTTTCCACATCCCGGACACCAGTTTGGAGAGTATGGTGTGTGTAGATCTTCCAGTTTCATATCGTTTCTACTCCTTCAATGTAACTTATTCTTTCAACGATCTCTTCCGGGTAAATAATTCTTCCATCGTACCTCAGTAATTTGTCGGTCATTTCTACCCCCGTTTTTTCTCTGATCAAATTGGCCAGTTGTCCTGTGTAGTTGTTTTCAACGTCAAGAATGTATTTAGATTCGGACAGGATTTTCTTTAATGAATCGGCTGGGAACGGGTTCATCCATGTTATGTGTACAAAATTTACGTTTCTGAAACTTTTCAACGCCTCTATAATGCTCCCTTTGTTGCTTCCCCAAGAAACGATTGTAAAATCTGCCTTTTCAGGGCCGAATATCTGCGGTTTTTGCATATCTGAAGCTTCACACATAGTTAGTTTTTGCATTCGTTTTTGCATCATTTCTTTTCGGTCCTTGATTTCCTCAGTTGAATATCCAACCTGCGTGTGCTCGTCCGAATTTGCTAGGAAAAAGTTCCCAGACCCAGGTATTGCTCTTTGGGAAACTCCGTCAGGTTCATCCTTATACCTTATATAGTCATCTACCTTTTCTTTTAGAAGTTTTCCACGATCAATTTTGTAGTTTGAGATATCAAAAAATAAGAAACTTTGATCGTTTTCACAAATATTCTTATCCAACAAAACCACAACTGGGGTTTGGTACTTGTCTGCCAAGTTGAAAGCTTGCATAGTGATGTCAAATGCTTCTTTTATATCTCCTGGGGCTAAAACTATTCTTGGAAACTCTCCTTGATGTGCATGAAGTACAAATTGCAGGTCTCCTTGTTCGCTCCATGTTGGAAGTCCTGTTGCAGGAGCCCCCCGCATGCCTTCAACGATGACAAGAGGAGTTTCCGTCATCCCGGCGAGTCCGTATCCCTCAGTCATAAGGCAAAACCCTCCTCCCGAGGTTGCGGTCATGGACCTTACCCCCGCAAAAGAGGCCCCTATTGCCATATTTATTGCGGAAATCTCATCCTCAGGTTGTTTGTAGATGTACCCATATTTTTCTTGGTTAGTAGCTAAAACATGGAGAATGTTTGAAATTGGTGACATTGGATAAATTGAAGCGAACTGCATACCCGCGGCGATTGCTCCCAAAGCCACTGATTCATTGCCGGTTAAAACCATATAAGGAATAGGGGAGGTAAAATTATCAATCGGTTTTAGGTATTCTTTGATACTCTCTTTGAAATTTTTCAAGACATAGTCATATCCTAATTGGGCAGCCTTTTTATTTTCTTCGATTACTTCATTTCCTTTATCTTCGAATTCTTCCGCAATTAACTGTTTTAAAGTTTCCAGATTCCCCCCAAACAGTCCTATAACCGCTCCTAAAGCTACGGTATTTGTGAAAAGTTCTTTTTCGCTTGCTTCCTTTGCGAGCTTATACAGAGGGATACCATATAAAGAGATATCTTTTTTCAGTTCTGATGTATTTAATTTCTCATCTGAGTCAAAAATCAATCCTGATCCAGGCAGAAGTTCTGTGGAATGAAGATCTATAGTTTCCTGATCAAACGCTACCAGTAAATCCGAATTTTTCCTGGGCGATGTTACTGCTTCGGTTGAAAAATTAATCTGCATTACGTTGTGCCCCCCTCTTATTAAAGATGGGAATTCAACATTATCATAGATTTGGTATCCAGACCTTGCTGCAGTTTTTGCAAACATCAAGCCCGTTGATTTAACACCAGCGCCAGCAGGTCCTCCTATTTTCACAGAAGCTACATCTGTAATACCCTTGATTTTAATTGCCATATTTTTCTGTACAAATTTTCTCAGGTGGACACCCGTTATCGGTAAGAAGTTTAGTAACGTCAGCAACCATGAACTTGTTTCCACACAAGTAAGCTGCACACTTGCTTGCGTCGGGATAGTCTTTTCTAACAAGTTCCGTAATAAATCCTGTAGCCCCTTTCCACTCAGGATTTGGATTATTGACTGCTATTTCAAATCTGAAGTTTTTACGCTCCATGGATAGTTTCTCAAAGTAATCCTTAAGGAAAATATCCTCAAAATTATTAAATCCCCAATAAAGTCTGACCTCTTGGTTGTAGTTTTTATCGGTTAGGGCAGTTTCGATCATGTATTTTAGAGGAGCAACCCCACATCCTGTGGCAAAAAACAGCAGGCTTTTTACGCTGTCATCTGGCTTTAAAATGAATGCCCCGAAGGGCCCCAAAAATGTTAATTTACCTCCGATTTTTAGACTTTCGAAAAACTTGGATCCGGGGCCACCAGGAGTGGAATCAACTAGAAGATCGAATCTATTAGGTGAAGGATGCCCCGTAACCGAATAACAATTTATTCTTGTTTCCGAAACCTTTACGCTAATATACTGACCTGGAGAAACATTAAGCGGTTCTTCAGATTCAAACTCAAAATAGCGTACTTTCCCCGTGAAAGGTTGTACGCTTATGGTGTTTGCGATTTTGAATTTTGGTCCTGATGACATCTGCTTATTTTCCTTCAAAATGACTTTGCTGTCTACTGCCCAAACATCGTTTAGGGTAACAACTACGGGGTTTATTTCTATTTCTTCAATTTCCTGGTTAACTTCAATTATTTTGCTCAACCTTATTATAAGTTCATAAAGTTTTTCCAGAGCGTAAGGAGGTTCTTTATCAGAGCCTTTTAATATGTCGTATATTTTTGATTGTCCCACGAGTTCTTTAGCACGATTTGAGTCTATTGGTAAGAGGGAAAGGTTTTTGTCGGATATCAATTCTGCAAGAGACCCTCCCGCTCCAAATAGCAGCACATGTCCGAATGTATTGTCATGTTTGATTCCAACTATTACTTCAATTCCATTGGGGATTTCTTTTTGGATCTGAAAGTGAATACTGTCTTTTGCAGAGGGATCAAAACTTTCTTTTTTTCTCTCCAGGGTGTCCCAAGCATCTTCAAGCTGTTTTTCATTTCGAATGTCTAATATAACGCCGCCTATGTCTTTTTTGTGCAGGATACCTGGAGAAGAAAGTTTTAAAACTACTGGGTAGTCATATGTTTTTATAAAATCACGCGCTTCTTCTAAACTTTTTACACCTAAAGTTGGAGGGGTGGGTATTCCTGCTCCTGAGACAACATCATTTGACTCTAGGTTATCAAGAGTGGTGTGCTTATTTTGTATAGCATTTTTTATTGTTTCGTTTATTTTTTCAGGTAGCAAATCAAAATTTAAGACTTGGTATATATCCATCTGCTCATGTGCGTTTTTCCTCTGCTGTTTTCTAAATCTCCACATAACACCTATTGCGTATATGGCTCTTTCTGGGAATCGGAAAGAGGGAATATGTAATTTGTTGAGGATTTTTTCTCCCTCACTAACCAAATGTCCGCCTATAAATGAGCAAAATACTGGTTTATTGTACTTCTTGGAAATTTTTCCAATCAGTTCCGCGGTCTTTTTGATTTGGGTCATTATCTGGGGCGTTAAGATTACAATTAGGGAATCACACTCGTCGGTTTTGAGAACAATTTCTGCAGCGTTGGCAAATCGGTCTGCTAAAGCATCACCTAAAACATCAACTGGGTTCATGATACTGGCAAACCTTGGGAGTGAACATGTTAGTTTTTTCTTGGTACTGTCATCAAAATTAGCTATTTCCAAACCTTCGTTTACTATGCTATCAGCGCTGATTACTGCGGGGCCTCCGGCGTTTGATATCACTGCAACTTTAGGACCCTTTGGGATTATTCCCCACGAAAAGGCCTTTGACAGATCAAAAAAATCTTCTAATGTTTCACATCTGGTTATTCCAGCTTGTTTTAAGACTGCATCTAAAACATCATCTGCTCCAGCAATAGCTCCGGTGTGAGATTGCATTGCCGTTGCCGCTGCTTGGGTTTTTCCTGGTTTAAGTACAAAAATAGGATCGTGCTGAGAAATTTGCTTTGAAATTTGTAAAAAACGAGAGCCGTCAGAAATTGACTCAAGGTAAAGTCCTATTGGCTGGATTTCAGTCGGTTTGTCGTTTTCCAGGGAGGTTATTGAGTTGTGGGATTTGTTGAATAAATACTCGAGTGTATCGTTTTCGTCCAGTATAGTTTTGTTTCCCAGTGTTATAAACTCGTCAAAACCCAGATTTATAGATTCACACCAGTCAAAAAGACTTGTAGCTATTGCTCCTGATTGTGTAATAAATCTGATGTTGCCACTTTGGTGAGTAACCTCACCAAATGTTGCGTTAATTGGACATGTTTTGTTAACAAAACCAAGGCAGTTTGGTCCAAGCAGATTAATTTCATATTTCTTAGAAATATCCTCCAGTTGTTTTTCAAGTTTTTGACCTTCTGGGCCTGATTCTTTAAATCCTGCGGATAGGATTACTGCATTTTTTATTTTTTTCTCGCCTATTTGTGTTAAAACCTCCAAAACCGCAGGGGCTGGGATAGCAATAATAGCTAGATTGGGGATCTCCGGCAGGTCCGTTACACTTTTATAGCATTTTTTCTTGTTAACACTTTTTGCATTTAAGTTAACGGGGTAAATTTTACCCTTGAATTTGGATCTGATTATATTTTTGAGAACTACTGACCCAACTTTTTTAGCGGATCTTGAGGCTCCTATAACCGCTACAGATTTAGGTGAAAATAAGGCAGTTAAGTTTTTGGGCATTAAGTTAGTCTATGCATTTTTACAGTTAGCGTCAATCTTCGCGGGTATAGGAAGCCATCTTTCTATATTGGAACAAAAAAGAACTGAATTTTAGGGGAAAAAATTCAGTTCTTATGGGATGTTTATTACTCTTTTGGTTCATTGAGTACTGTAACTAGCTCCCTTCTGTTACGATCGTAAACGACAACCATTTCAGGGCAATTTTCGATCTTTACTCTGTGTATAGAAACCCTGTTTGAAGTCCTCCTTATAAGAGTAGTGCGACCGCCTCTTATTGCCTCTATGATTTCTTTACGAATACTGGCTGTTAAACAGATATCATATCTTTGTAAAGCTCTTTTTTTGCAGTGTTGTACTTCCGCCTTTTTCTTCTTCGTGCTTTTTCTTCTGCATTGCTTTCGACTCCGCACATTTACCATAGTGTCTCCTCTCCATTTATGGTTGTTCTAGAGATTATATTACACTTAAGGACATTATGCAAATACTACAAGTTATTGAGGAAAGCGGGGTTTTATGTGATAACAACAATGTTTTTACTTTTTCCACCCACATTTGCCAAGTGTTTCTATGCAGCCGCAGGTATATCCAAGGTTTGCTGGAAAGTCCGGAACAACATCGCATGTGGTTATAGTGTCTTTGTATTTTGAGGGGTCGTTTGTGCAAATACCGTGCCCTCCTCCGCAACCTTCCCCAGCCCACTGACATTGTGAGTCGGTAGTACAGGAGCCTTCAGATTTCTCAAGGGTATAGTCTGGGTTTGCTGAGGGGGCGGTTGGTTTTTGTATTTGAAAAGAAGTAAGTATTCCTTCAAGAATTGAATCCTGACAAAGTTTATTAGAGCCGCAGCTGATCACTATTACTTTCTCGCCTAAGTCTATGTATGCTGACTTGACATGTGACCCCTGCGCAAATCCAGGACCAATGTCGCCTTCCGAAATAAACCCCTGAATATTATTGTTGGATATGTCTGAGATCGATAGGGATACGAGGTTTTTTTCTTCCTCAGTTTTGTAAGTTGGAAGACTTTTTCCTGAGTCACGCTGATCTACAGAGAAAAGAATATTGGCTTTTTGTTCAGGGTTTTCTAGAAAAGCAAAAAACCCAGCTACTCTTTCTTCATATGTGGAATTTGCTGGATATTTAAAACTATATCCTTCCTCAGTGAATATTTTCCAGTTCGCAGTTGCATCAGGTGTTGGTTGTGTTGACACCATCGCTACAGGTTGTGTGAATCTCTGATTTGATTTTGTAACGCAAATTTGAGGATATGTTTCCAGAATCCTACTTCCCTTTGCATTTACACATTCCTCATAGGTATTTATAACAGGCTTAACGAAGGAAGTTTTGTAGATTTTGTATCCGCTGACAGAAAGGATTCCGAGAGCAAGGACAAGTAGTAGGATTTTTGTCCGCATGTTGAGATTTTAACATATTAAAAGCCCAGAGCAGATTCTTTTTTGCTGATGTGAAGATTTTTTGCGTTTCCTCTTTTTAGTGTTTGGGACAAAGCGGCTGTACTTACGAAAAATATTGCGGAGCCCCAGAAAAGAGTAAACTGAGGGGAGAATTCTGGCCTAAGTATTGTGTAAACCGCTAAAAGAAGAAATGTATAGATATATATTTGCAGTTTCATCACCCTGTCAAACTTTTTTGGCTCAGCAGTTCTGTAAGACCATACGGCGTAGTAAAACACCAAACTAAGTATCAGTCCGATAAAAATTCCCAGGTGTAAAGTAGATTTCTGTAGAATTAGTGTGATTGGGAAAAAGATGTTTAACCCGCCAACAAAAAGTGCAAGAAGCAGTCCGCTTGAGTATATAACCACATGAGATAACCACAGATGCAAGTACTCTGAGCGGGCAAAAATGTCGAAAAAAGGGTCCTTAGATTTTCTGATTGCGAAAGTTTTTGTGAGTGAATGTATTACAACGAAGGCGTATATGAAAAAGGATGAGATGGTAATGATCGTGTCAATTAGAAATTTACCTTCTTGGTCAATAACTCCAAGTTCTTTGTCGATGTTTAAAAAAACTACCGTTTTAATCCAGATTAGTATAGTTGGTGTTAGTACAAAAGCATAAATAAACTGCACTAAATCCATTTTCAACAGCTCCTTCCTTCCATTAAACCTGCTTATTAGGACGGCTATTATCAGGATAACAATCGGTAGTAAAGTCAGGAACATTTTCACATGCATATAATATCAGGTTGGGCGACTATAAATGAAATGTGTAGGGAAAGATGTATTTTCTAATCACTGCTGAAGGCGTCTTATTTGTTTTCGGTGATATATGTATAGACTTGTGAAGAAATATTTGAAATAACTTCGATTAGGTTATTAAAATCTGTGCCTTTGGTCATGATGCAAAGGATGTAGTTTTTGTCTGCGGTATAAACTATTCCGCAGTCATGGAGCTGACTTTCGTTTGTCCCAGAGAAGTGTCTTTCACCAAACTTGTGTGCAACTACTGTATTTTCTGGTAGCTTGGCTACCAAACCTGAGTTGAAGGTAGTTTTACTAAGTAACTCTAACACTTTTTCTGAGAGATCCTTGTTTAAGTAAGATGCATTGTAAAGTATTCTATAAAAAGAAGAGTAATCTTTGAGGGTTAATATGTCTTCGGATGTGTTATTAATACCTTTTGAAATATCGATACCGAAATCTTCATAAATACTTTGCAGCTTCGGTTTATCTACATTATCAAGTAATATTTTGTAGGCTACATTATCAGAGTATTCGATCATTCTTGTAATTAACTCCTCTACTGTGTAGTCTGCGTTTGGTTCAAGTTGTTTTTCCGCTTTAAAGTTCATACTATCATACATCTCTTGGGTGTCTGCAGCGTTGTTTTTTATTTTTTGCTGCAATACGCTAGGGTCTTTCTCGGCTAATTTAAAGTAAGTAAGCATCAATGGGATCTTTAATAGACTTGCAGGTGTGAAGTCAGTTGACGAGTTAATACCAAACCACGGTCCATTATTAAGATCCCTATAATAAACTGCGACAACAGAAGCTTTACCTGCAGATTTTGACTCGTTTATGTATTTCTCTACTAAGTTTTTTAATCTGTTTGCCGATATTGTCTCATCAGATTCTTCTGCACAATCTAGCAAGGGGCTTATCAGTTGATGCTTTTCTGGTAGCCTTCTTTCCGCGTTGAAGTCTTCATTTCCAGAAGTTTTTCCCCTGCTTATGATGAAAATGGTGATTAGTAATCCTAAAGATAAAAGCGTCAAAAAAATGATAAGATAGATATGTACAGGATACTTCCTTATTTCAAAACGCCTCTTTCTGTTTTCGCCTTTTTGGAAGATGTCTGAGTAGCGCCGGTCTAAGTTAGGTATATTACTTTTTTCCATATCTGTTAAGGATAAATTGTAATACAATATTATGCAACGAACATTCTAACTCTGCACGCCCTTTAGTTTGTTGGTAGTTTTGCAGTTTAAGGGTGTGTATAAAGCAGGATTTGGATGTTATAAAAAGTTCTTCTCCTGTGTAGTGGTTATTTTTCAGATGATTTTGATGAGGAATAGAGTCGGTCGATCTCAGCTGCAACAGTGAAATCACGCGGAGTAACTTTTCCCCCAACGCTGAAACGCTGAAGGTCAAAAACTATTTTCTTGTAATAAATATGGATGTCCGGGTGATGGTCGATCTTGTTACAGAACGGCGCAAGCCTGTTTACCAAGTCAAGCCCTGCAAGAAAGCTTTCAAATTGAAATTCCTTGGATATTTTATTATCGTGATAGGTCCAACCTGGGAAGCTTTTTAGTTTCTCCCTAATTTCATTTTCACTTAATATCTCTAGATCCTTATCCATATTGTCCCCATTATAAAACTAATGTTTAAACTACTTAAGGAAGTTTTTCCTCGTAAACATCTCCTGCAGGTTTCATAACTGTTCTTTTTCCATTTTCACAACCCGGACCTGACGTACATGATTCTTCTATAGGAGCCAATCTTTGGTAAGTGAATATATTTCTAGTTAAGTCAAATTTTAAATCCCCTACAGAGCCTAAAAATTCGTTGTTTTTTGTTTGCGTGTTAAAAATAATTGTAACCGTTCCTGTACTCTCGCACGCGTAGCAGCTTCCGATTACAATAGTTATATATTTGTTGTTTGAGGTCTGATTTATATTCGCGACTCCGGCACCGCCGATATACATATTTGAGCCGACGTTATTTGACCATAATTCCTTAACGGACTTGTTATCAAGATTGATCTGAACAACCTTATTCAGTAGATTCGGATAGGTTGAACCTTCGGGTAAATAGTTTAAAGATACAAATATGTTCTTTTTTGAGTCGTCAAACTTAAAGTTGTTTAGGCTGTAGATAGGCTCTGTGCCTTCAGAAAGGATCTTTATTGGGTCGGTTAATTTACCATAATCGAAAGATTTGTTTACGGTACCCATTTCCCCAACTGACTCTCCGATGGAAGGATTGGCGTTTGAAGCACCTTGCTTAACTTCAGCGATGAATAAGGTTTTGCTTCCTTGGTACGTACCTAGGTAAAGAATATTTTTCTCTGGAACTGCACCTGAGGATTTAGTCTCCCTAGAAAAGGGAGATGTTGAAGGAGGTTGGGACCCTGTGGGGTTTCCTTGCTTATTTAAAGAAGCAGTTCTGAGATAAAGCACGCCGAAGATTATAAGAACTACTATCAATAAAATTCCAACGGCAAATATGAACTTCTTCTTTTTTGATGAATTGGAAATATTACTGGCCTGTGGGCTAGTGGTAATACTCTCGTTGGGTGATGTTTGCTGTGAACCTAAATCTATATCATCCACTTTTTTATTATATCAAATTAAAGTATTCAAGTGTCAGATAATTTTCTGGGAAAACTCTTATCTGGAACACTATTAAAATTTGTCGTAAGTGGTTTTGGTTTAAATGATAAGTTGTTATACAATTATGTCCTGTATGGTGGTAATCAAACCACAGCGTACTCACATATAAAATTCTTGGGTATTATATTGCTTAATAAATATGAAAATTTGCTTGGTTAGACCAGCACTCAAAAATAGGTTCCAAGTGGGGCCACCACTTTCTTTGGGATATTTGGCCAGTGCTTTAGAAAAGGCAGGTTACAAGGACGTTTTCCTAATGGATTGTACTATTGAAGAGCTTGATCCATTGCAGGCTGCTAAGACGGTTAAGAGCCGAGGTGGTGCAGATATTGTAGGTATACAGATTTACACAGGGTCACATATTTGGGCGAAGGATTTTATCCGTTTATTAAAAAAAGAATTGCCGGATGTTGTAACGATTGTAGGCGGACCTCATGTTTCGGCCTTGCACAAATACGCCATGGATTTTATTGGGGCGGATTATGGTGTCAAAGGCGAGGGCGAGGGGCCTATCGTAAAGTTTGCTAATTTCCTAGAAGACAAAATTACCGACCCAGCCGATGTTCCGGGCCTTCTTTATAAAGACAAGTTCTCAGGTGAGTGGAAAAGCGCAAAGCAAGAGTTCGGATTTATTGAGGATGCCAATGATATACCCTGGCCTGATTGGGAGCTTTTGAATCCTCCAAGATATTTTAAGACTCTACAAAGTATTTCGCTGCCAATTAAAGGAAAGAAACCAACTTTCGTGTTAACAAGTCGAGGATGTCCATTCAGATGCACTTTCTGTTCGGCTCGGCTCATCTCCAAAAGAATAATGCGTTATCGAGAGCCTGAAAATATCGTAGCGGAGATAAAAATGTTACATGAAAAATATGGTGTTGATGAGATCTTCTTTAGTGATGATAACTTGACTATGGATCTGAATCGTGCAGAAAAGATTTTTGATCTACTTATTGATAGTGGGATCAAGATACATTGGAGGGCTCCAAATGGATTGCGTGTTGACCGTTTAGAGGAAAAACTCATTAAGAAAATGGCAAAGTCTGGGTGTTATTATGTTGGTTTGGGTATAGAATCCGGAAATCAAAAAGTACTTATTAGTATTAAAAAGAGTTTAGATTTGAAACTGGTGCCAAAACAAATAAAACTGCTTCATAAGTACGGTATAAAATGTTCGGGTTTTTTCATGTGCGGACTTATTGGCGAAACTCGGGAGCAAATGTATGAATCGATAAATTTTGCAAAAAGCGTTCCGCTTGACAGAATTCAGGTATGTATTTATACACCTTATCCGGGTAGCGATGATTTTGAGGAGATTATGAATCTACCCGCACCCAAGTCTTACGAAAGGAATATAAAACACTTTCAAAAAACAGAAACATCTCCTAAATTTCGAAAAATGGGCATAAAGGAAATGGTAAAAATGCAAGAAGCCTTTTTATTTTCTTTTTATTTACGTCCTAAGGTGATTTTTTCCATGTTGAGGGGTATTTCCGTAAGTCAAATGAGGGCGCTTTTATCCCATCCCACACTGAAAAACTTTTTTAAGCGACAAGAGCAGGATTTATATACACACTGATTTCTCCTGTGGCTATTGGTTACCGTAAACTTGGTTAGCTTCGCCGACTTTGCCCAATGCCGCTCTAAAAAAACGAGAGCGGTTTTTTTAATTTAATTTATTAGGTTTGAGGTCTTAATGAAAAAGTTCTAAGAATATCCAACACACCCCCCCCAGCCAAGTTGCCTGGAGAATAGACAAGTTCTAGACCGTTATGCCCAGCCAAGGCCAAGGAATATTGTTACCAGTACATAAGAGGTGAGTCCATTGTTTAGAAAATGTTTCGCTCACAAGAAGGTGAACCGAAGTTCTAATCCTGTTTTAACGTACACGTCTTATAACTTAGCAAATAAAAACCCCTAACTATAGTTGCTAAATCAACAAGTAGTTAAGGGTTTGAGTACCAGACACAATAATCATAGATGTTTACGAAAATTGAGTGAGCTCCAATTCACAAGCGGTAGATTGACAACTACACGGAAAGGCAGTGTCGCACGTAACAATCTCCTTTAATGTTCTCCAAAGAATAACTGACATGGGAAGTGGACACTGTCGATAAAATTCGTTCATCCCACCAGGTTCTGGATTCCATTCTGCGTTTTCTAGTCCTTCTGCATAATTTGCAACAATGTGCAAGACGGAATAGCACATTCCACAAACACGCGCACAGAATGATTCAAGCCCAGAGGACTGATTAACTGCTATAACTTCAGGCACCATTCTCGCAATCATTCTAATCTCAGGTGCACTCTCAAACGGACCTAACTGTGTAGTGTAATCCGTCCCCGCTTTAATGATGTTACCCAACTTGTGGTGTGGCTCCTCAGTCCCATATTCCTTTAAGATCTCCGCTTGCTTGATCAAAATCGTTCGGATTCTTTCGCAAAACGGTTTATTCATTCGAACCCATGCTTCCTTTGCAAGTTCCTCCGACAGACTAGTGGCTAAAGCTCGATTTATATCACCAGGAACAATATCATCGGGGATTATAATATCCCACGGAGCAGCGCCGTTCATACCTCCAACACTTGCATCAGCCAAAACTTGCCTCACACCTAAGTTACTGAGAAGCCAAAAGTCGGCAAGTATATTCTCAGCTTTCGGCCAAGGAAGGGTCCAGCCATGGTATGGGACACGAACAATTGGGATGTCGCCTATTCTTAAGATCTTGACTACGCGTAAATACCCAAACGGAGTTGTTAAGCCACTAAACGTTTCAACGACAGTGTTGGAAGGAACACAAGACAGCGCTTCTGGAAATCCCAGACCGTTTTTTGTATCAAAGCCAAATGTTCCAGAGCCCCCCACTGATGCCGTTTCAACAATGTCAGTACCAAAAGTGTTACTTAAACACTTTTTTATCTCATCAATTGTTGTCATGAGTAGACTCCTTTACGTTACAAGCCATCTCTTAAAGATTTTTTTAGTTGTTGTGTTTAAAATCCAAGTCAACATAATTGACACAATGGTTGTGATGAGTACAGCAGCCATAAGCAAAGGAAATTTGTATTGCGACACGCTCATAATTATCACAAACCCCAAACCTTTAGTTGTTCCAAGAAGCTCTCCAACAATCGCAGCAATTATTATGTTGGAAACAGCAATTTCTAACCCCGTGACAAGGTAAGGTATAGATGATGGAAGCTGTAGCTTTTTAAACAGTTGCCATTTTGTAGCTCTCCAAACATAAAACCTCTCTCTTTGCTGTTGCGATATACTGTTAAACCCCGCAGCCAAGTTAACCATGATAGGAAAGAAACTCACTACCATAACTATGATTATCTTGGGTAGAGGCCCGTAACCAAGAGTAATGAACAATATTGGTGCTATAGCCACAAAGGGAACGTTTCTTATCGCAATAGCCACTGGGACAATCACTTGCTCTAGTTTTGGAAATATCAGATATGCCAATGAGAGACCTACTCCTAAAATAATACTAAGTGAGAAACCAACTAAGGCCTCAAAGAGTGTTATTTTTAGGTTTGACAAAATCCAAACCCAGTTTTCTACAAGCGATTTTAGTATCAGAGAGGGTTTGGGAAATATAAAGGTTGAGATTCCGAATATAGTAAGTCCCGCCTCAAAGCCTATTATCAGAATTGAGAAGGTCAGAAGTGGAACAATCCAATTTTTCTTCATCTCAGACCTCCGTGTCTTATGACATACCTGATTTCGTTTGCAACATCCCCAAATCCGCCAATAAAAAGACCGTTTTTATCGATTCGGGGTCTTTGTAAACTAACCTTCATTGATTCAACTATGGTTCCAGGTTGGCTTGACATAATATGAACTGTATCAGCTAGTACCACTGCTTCCTCTATAGAATGGGTAACTAGCAATGCAGCTTTTATGAAACCTTCTTCGATTAACTTTCCCACTAACTGCCACATTGATTCCTTTGTTAGGCTATCCAGGTTAGCAAAAGGCTCATCCATAAGTAACAATTTAGGTCCTGTTATCAAGGCTGAAGCTAAATTAACACGCTGTTTCATTCCACCTGATAATTCTCTAGGAAAAGAATGGGTAAAATCTGCAAGACCTGTTACCCTTAAAAGCTCCTCAGGGCTTTTCTTTGACAAACCATTTGCATTAAGTTCCAACGGCAGTCTAACGTTGCTGACTGCGTCTCTCCATTGTAATATCGACCCTTCCTGAAAAACCATATCTAGATCGCCTATTTTGAGATCATCTATACCTTTGCCCAGAACGGAAACCGACCCTCTAAATGTCGCAGGAATCTTCCTTGGAATAATCCCTGCGACAACACGAAGGAGGGTAGTTTTCCCACATCCAGATGGCCCAATAAGAGCAGCAATTTGCCCATTATCCAAAGTGATGTTGATATCTTGGACAACTTGCCTCGTATTAAAGGCCACAGAAACGTCTGACAATTCTAATATCTGATCCATCCTACCCTCCTCCATTTTTAGTGATAGTTATGGTAAGAATGTGTTGTTGATTACTTCATTAGCATCAAAAGTCCTTGAGATCTGCCCATTCTCGTACAGAAAATCAATCATGGCTTGTACCTTGACTGGGTCAATGTAACCCGGCTGAGTTCCAACCAATTGATTTTGAACAGGAATACGCCATGCTGCATGTGCACGATCTACACCAGGTACCAAGCCTGCAATTTGTATAGCCTCATCTGGGTTTTCGACCACATACTTAAGACCTTCAATTGATGCTTGGACAAATGCCTTCACGATCTCTGGATTGCGATTCAGGTAGTCCTTTGTCGTTACAATAACATCCGCGTAGTAAAACGGAAGAAAATCAGATGCCAAAAACATTTCGTAATCTACACCTTCCGTCATGCCCTTTTGCACAAAAACAAAGGGTTGATTTGTGAACCACCCACAGTAGAAATCGCATTGACCACTCTCAAGACAATCTGGGGTCCAGCCTGCTGGTATAACTGTGAAGTCCACACCCGAAACGAGCGGTCCACTTTCACACATGCTACCCAAAGCATCGACGTACCAGGTCGCTTCGGTTTGCATCGAAACAACTCTCCCTTTAAAGTCACACGGAGATTGTGCTCGACGGCCGTCTTTTATTATGGTCAGGAACCCAACGGGCTCTTTTTCAGTAAGGGCGGCCAGAACAACTACATCTATACCTTCGGCGTATGCCTTTAAAACCAGGCTTAATGCCGCCGGTACGCCAATACGAACCGCATCATCAAATCCGTTAATGGCAACAATTGGATCAAACCCTGTTGAACCACCACCTGAAATTAGATTTACGTCTAATCCACTCTCTTCGTAGTAACCTTTTGCCTGAGCTACCTGTAGAGCGACAAATTCGTCGTTGTTCAACCATCCTAAAGGTACATTTACAACTGTTAAATTTTTGATGGGCTTGGGAACCGGTGTGATAAGTTTTTCGACAACAACGGTTTTTTCAACAACCTGCACTTTTGGAGTAGCCTGTACACAACCAGCAACCACAACCACCACCAGAGCAAATACTAACATTCTAGCAAATACATTGGTTTTCATTTTCTTACTCTCCTGTTTTCTTTTATATATGGTTGGTTAATTGAATGGGCAAACTTCTCTTTCCTAAAGCATTTCCATCCTTAAATCTGATATATTTTCACTCCTTTCTTTTTTATGTCATCCTCATTTTTTCTATGATTATTATGTTTTCAAGGTGCTGCAAGCAACAAAAAAAGACCCGTTTTTTCCAGGTCTTTCATAAACAAATCAAAACCATCTAATTATTATTGTATTATTCATTTTCTCCCTTGATATTAAAAGGAAATATTATTTTGTTACTTACCAGTTAAACCAAGAACTAATTTCTTGTAATTTAAACTCTATGGAAATGTTCCGATATACAGCAATGAAAGTCAATGACTTCTTTTGATCATCACTTTCTTATTACCGGTAACTTCGCTAGGAAAATCATATCTCCTACTCCTTCAACAAAATCTTCACCCTGCTTGAAAACTGCAAATGTTGCAACAACGTTAGCCCCTACTTCATTCAAAAAATCCTTTATTACCTTAATCGTCTTACCAGTTGTCACGACATCATCAATTACTATAACCTTCTTTCCCCTCAAATACTCAACGTCCTGACCATCCAAAACTAAGCTGGGTTTTGACCTAGAACACAGTGGGTTAACCATATAACCCATGATGTTTTTTCTCATAACTACATAGCGTTTCTGTTTTAAAGTATTGGATATTTGCTGTAACAAAGGAACGACCTTAACTTCAGGACCCACCATACAGTCAAACTCGTACTGTTTCATTTTTCTAGCTAGCGCAGATGATGTCTTCCTAACTAATTCTGAATCACCTAGCAAATTAAAGGAGGCAACACCTAGTTTTGGAGATATATAAATTATTGGAAGATTCCTATCAAGCCCTAGAAATTGAAATTTATAATATTGCATAACTGTTGAGAATAATACTTTTACCAATATGGGATGTAAATAAGAACAAATGTTAAAAACCCCACTTGCTATTTTTAGCTAATCAACTTCCCCTAACATACCTCTGGCAGCCACTATCCCTGTAGCTCCGGCTCCAGTAACTGTCCCTGCCATCCCCGAAGCGTTTCCAGCAACAAATAAGTCCTCTATATTTGTTTCCATTCCCGAAGTTGTTTTTTGTCTTAGAGGATCTCAATCGGGCTGGAAAAAACTTGTCCCCCAAAAGAAAAAGAACACTTAATGCGGCAAAAATAGAATTAAGGAAACTCTTTGGCAAAAAACCCTAAATTTTGCAATAACCCTATATAATCTAAAGTATGCGTATGCATTTAAATATTAAAGTTTCTGGGAGAGTTCAGGGAGTGTTTTTTCGGCACAACTCCGCAAGTAAAGCTATAGAATTTGGCATTTCTGGTTTTGTTCGAAACGAACCTGACGAATCGGTCTATCTTGAGGTTGAAGGTAAAAAGGAGGATTTGGATGGGTTTGTTGCTTGGTGCCGCAATGGCCCACCATTTTCTAAAGTGGAGAAAGTGGAAGTTGTTGAAGGTCCCCTGCAAAATTTTACAGAATTTATTGTAAAAAGATAACTTGCGCTTTTACTTGGGGTGAACAAACCTACCCTGTCCGTTGTTATATAATCTATTCAATGAGAAAGGCAACCCTCTATAAAAAACTCAAAGACCATAAAGTTCAGTGCACTGCATGTAATCACAAATGTTTAATAAGTGAAGACAAAGTTGGTATTTGCGGAGTGCGCCAGAATATCAATGGGGAGTTACAGCTTTTAGCTTATGGCAAGGCAAGTGCGGCTCATGTTGATCCCGTGGAGAAAAAGCCTCTTTTTCATGTTCTACCAGGTGAGAATGCATTCTCTTTTGGTACATTGGGGTGTAATTTTCGTTGTGCGAACTGTCACAACTATGATATTTCACAAATGTTTGATGTTAAGGGGAAAGTAGATGAGTATCAGAGTTTTATGTGGGGTGAAAATTATTCTCCCGAGCAAATTGTTAAAGAGGCAATAGAAAATAGCTGTTCAAGTGTTGCTTATACATATAATGAGCCCACGGTTTTTTCTGAGTACGCTTTAGACACCATGAAACTAGCCAAAGAGAAGAAACTGAAAAATTTGTGGATCTCAAATGGTTTCATGTCAAACGAAGCCATTGATCTTTTGTTACCTTACCTTGATGCTATAAACGTAGATATTAAGTCCTTCGATGAGAATTTTTACCAGAAGAATTGCGGTGCACATCTTAAACCGGTCCTTGATAACTGCGAAAGGTTTGTGAAAGAGGGTGTGTGGCTGGAGGTTACAACCTTGGTAATTCCTACACTTTCCGATGATATGGAAATGCTCAAAGGACTGGTGGATTTTATTAAAAAAAGATTGGGAGATTTCGTACCATGGCACGTAAGTGCGTTTTCAGGTCCGATTTCGTGGAAACTGGGGGATATTCCTTCAACGAGTGAGAGAGTTATTAAAAATGTTTGTGAAATTGGAAAAGAAGCTGGTCTTAAATTTGTATATGCGGGAAACGTGTGGGACTCTGATCTTGAATCAACTTTTTGTCCCAAATGCGGCGCGTTACTTATTGAAAGACACGGATACAAGGTGGAGGTTAGAAATTTAAAAGGAGGTATCTGCGCAAAATGCAAAGAAAATATCCCAGGGGTTTGGAGGTGAGTGTACGAAAACCAGCCGTTGCTGGAGCCTTCTATCCCGATGATAAATTAGAACTTAAGGAAATGCTGGATAAATTTTTTGAGAATGTTCCTAAATCGGATGGTCGTGTCCCCAAAGCTGTTATCGTCCCGCATGCTGGGTATGTATATTCAGGTCAGGTGGCTGCGTATGCTTATAAATGTATTCGGGATTATAAGAAAGTAATCTTGCTTGGGCCGTCTCACCACGTTTATTTGAATGATGTCGTGACAGATACTCACAAGACCTGGGAGACACCGCTCGGCATTGTAAAGGTAGCTGAAAACGAATTTGATAAAGATGAAGAAGCCCATTTTTCAGAACACTGCTTAGAAGTGCAGATTCCATTTTTGCAGTTTGTACTGAAGAAGTTTGAAATCATTCCTCTTGTCGTGGGGGAGGTAAATATAAAGTCAGCTAGCGAAAGAATCCAGAAAATTTTGGATGAGAAAACCCTTTTAGTTATCAGCTCTGACTTGTCCCACTATCATGATTACGATACCGCAAAAAGGCTTGATGGAGGAACAACCAATACTATAAAGAATATGGATGAGGAAGGAGATATTGATGCGTGTGGGGAAGTTCCTATCCGAGTAATGATTGATATAGCTAAGATAAAAAACTGGAAACCAGAGGTTTTGGAATGCAAAAACTCTGGCGACGCTACAGGTGAGAAATCTATGGTAGTTGGTTACAGTAGCATTGCTTTTTATGCTTAATACCGAAGAAAGAAAAACACTGCTTGGTCTCGCGAGGTCCTCAATAAAAGGGGAAGTAGAGGTTTCAGAAAAAGTCCCCAATGAATTTAATGAAATGCGTGGTGTGTTCGTGACTCTGACGAAGAACGGACAACTCTGTGGGTGTATCGGAAATATCGAGCCTGTTGCCCCAATGTATAAAGCTGTGATTGATTGTGCAAGATGTGCAGCTTACGAAGATTATAGATTCGGACCCCTTCAAAAGAGTGAGATTGATTCGCTGAAGATTGAAATTTCTGTTCTTTCAGTACTGGAGAAACTAAACTACTCAACGCCTGACGATTTGCTGGAAAAACTAAACGAAAATTTAGGTGTTGTTATTCAGAAAGGAATGAACAGAGCTACTTTTTTACCTCAAGTTTGGGAAGAACTTCCAGACAAGAAAGAGTTTTTAGATCACTTGTGTATGAAGGCGGGTATGCGCCCAGATGAGTGGAAACGCAACGGTCTGGGCGTTTCGGTTTATACGGCGGAGAAGTTTTGTGAAGAGAAGTGATAGAATAAAAGCCTGATGAAAGTAAAAGACTACTTATTTCCACTGCTGACATTCTGTTTAGTTATCCTCTCGCTTGTATTGATTGCAAAAGTTAAACCTAAAAATCAAATTGAAATACCAGTTGCAGACACACAACCCCAGCAAACTATAAAAAAACCAGACGTTGCTGGAAGTTTTTACCCGGCCGATAAAGATCAGCTTGATAATCAACTGACTAAACTCCTTTCCGGTGCAAATCAGCTATCTGCTGCAGGGAAGCTACGCATTTTGATAGTTCCTCATGCAGGGGTTGACTATGCTGGACAGGTAGCAGCGTGGGGATTTAAACAGCTGGAAGGAAAATCTTATTCAAAGGTGATTATCTTAGGTCCATCACATAAAGCAACATTTTCTTATGTGTCAGTATTTCCAGAAGGCAGTTGGGAAACGCCTTTGGGGTTGGTTGCAGTTGACGAAGATTTAGCGACTCGTTTAATTGATAAAAACAACGGTATTCAAGATAATATAAGTGTATTTAGTGGCGAGCACTCTTTGGAAATCGAACTCATATTCCTTCAGAAGGTTTTGAAGAATTTTAAGGTTGTCCCTATGCTCATTGGTCAAGTAAATGACGCCATTCTTTTAAATTTGGCCGATAAAATAAGTAAAAATATCGATGACGATACACTTCTGGTAGTAAGCTCCGATTTGTCCCATTATCCAACTTGGGATACTGCAAATGCTATAGATAATCAAACGATTAAAGCGATCTTAAGCGGTAATGCGGATACTTTTAAACAAACAGTTTTAGATATTGAGAGCAGAAGCTACCTGCAGGTCGAAACTGCAGCCTGTGGCCAAGACGCAATTTGGGTAGCTTTGAAAGTTGCTCAAAAATTGAACTTGACGGATTTTAAGGAAATAAAATATGAAAATTCGGGCGATGTCACTTCTGATAAATCTAAGGTTGTGGGTTACGGTGCTATTGGCGTTTGGGATAGCGAGGTAAACTCGAACAGTAATGAGCTTGATGACACAGCTAAGAAAGAGGCGATAAACATAGCTATAAATACCCTTTATGGGTTTATTAACAACCATGAGAAACCAGATATTGTAATAAAAAGCGAAGTTCTCAAAAAACCTCTAGGTGCTTTCGTCACTCTTAATAAGAATGGACAGTTACGTGGTTGTGTCGGGAAGTTTGAGCCAACAGAATCACTAGCTAATGTTATTCAAGATATGGCTGTCTCAGCAGCCACTCAAGATTCCCGATTCCAACCAGTGACACCAGATGAATTAAAAGATATTACTGTCGAAATTTCGGTGTTGACACCCACTAAAAGAATTAATAATTGGCGGGATATTATCCTAGGTAAAAATGGTGTGGTGGTTCAGAAGGACTTTCATTCAGGCACGTTTTTGCCACAGGTGGCAACTGAAAACAATTGGACACTAGAGGAGTTTTTATCAGAACTTTGTTCGGAGAAAGCGGGCCTACCTAATGATTGTTATAAAGATCCATCAGTAGCTATATATACATTTGAAGCTCAAGTTTTTGAGCAATAAAAAACCGTCTTGGGGATGTATTTAAACTTCCTTGCGACGGTTTGCTCCAACCAATATTTACTGTCTGTCAAAACATATTTATGATTTTAATCTTGAGCTTCGTAACATCTTCCTCTGGCACGCCCATCATAGGTAAAGCAACTACCAGTTGCTGACGCAGTTCGTTTTTGTCTTCGCATACAACAGCTAGTCCGTCATAAGTATAAGCATTGTTTACTGACGACAAAGTTTGGTGATTGATTCCCGTACACCTTACCATTAGAAAGCGACCACCACCTAAAGTGGGAAAGACATTTAATCTGTCCCAACCGTAAGGGATGTAGGTGTAAGGACTCACGCGTTTAGAGGGTTCGGTTTCACGCAGGTGGGGTTCCATGTAGTTTGGTTCCTCTGCAGCCGAAAACTGCTTTCCACCAATAGCCGTGAATTCCACCTGAGAGCCTTCTTTTGGGCCAAACATCAGCTCTTCGCACTGATAAATGTTTAAGACACCGAAATGTCCTTCAATATACCTTGCTGAGAGGAAAAAAACTCCTGTAAAAGTCTTTCCTATACACTGAATAATGTTTTTCATTGCTCTCTCCTTATTATCTGTGATTATTTATCAGAATTTGTGATGATAACCAGCGAGTATTTTCGTATTATAAAATGAAATTGGTAAAAGGTCAAATACTACGGGGTATTGTCTGTCAGTAGAGTTTTTCCACTGTACCCCCTCCTGGTAATCTAGTACGGGGGCTGGTTAGTTCATTGAAGTGTTCATCTGCCAAATCTGGTCGCGGTTGTGATGTTAGATACTGTTCTGTTAACTTAACAACTTCGTCAGGAGTTACTCTAACGAATTCATCTCTTTGGAATTCTTCAGCGGAATATTCTTCCTCTTTGCTTGGTTTTTCTGAAAGTAATCTCTGATATACAGCTGACTTTACCGGATTAAGGTAAGTAAGAAAAACAGGTTTATCGTTTCCTTTGGTAGCCATCACATAAAAGATCTTAAATTCCCTGTCTCCGATGTGTTCTTGAATAAAATCGTTCCTCTTCCCAACGATTTCTGTAACGGTTCGAAATATAACATCTCCGCTGGAACTGAAAGATTGAACAATTGTATCTCCACCCATGATTAAGGCTGTTGGTCCTTCACGCCCTTCTGGTAATTGGATAATTCCCGCGGCTGATATTATCTCGTGAGCTTTAGTTAAAAGTTGCTGTTCCTTTCCTTTGATTGATTCTATTATCGTAGGGTCGTAGGGCTCTACGCTTTCTGGAAAATATTCCTGTGGGGTTTCATTCATGGTTACATTATATCAGTAAATACTAGTTGAAATTTCTCAGAGAAGCGGCACAAAATGCTTTGAACTCTGTTATTTAGGTTTTTGTGATTAGAATAAAGATTGTTTACTAATAACTTATTCCAAGTCTAGCAAAATCAGAAGAAAGCTTCCGCTCTATACTGAGAAAGAAATCATCGGTCATTTTATCCTCTAAGCCGTACTTTCTATATACCCAATTGGCATAGTTGTAATTCATTTGGTCAGTTAACACATAATCGACTTTCCCTGCAAGAGTTTCCGCAAGCTTTTCTGAACCAGGAAGCATAGGTGCGATCATGACATACGTTCTTATCCCAGCTGTATGAAGCTCATCAAGAGCCTTAACCCTATCTTCTATTGTTGGAGCATTTGGCTCAAATAATTTTCTTATTTCATCGTCAGCTGTGGTAATACTGAAACCAACTTCAAAATGCTTTCCTTTTTTAAGAACATCTAAGTCCCTTAAAACTAAAGGAGATCTTGTTTGAACAGCAACGGGCCAATTGTTTTGCGCTAGTACTTCCAGGCACTGGCGTGTGATTTTATATTTTTTCTCAAGTGGTTGGTAGGGATCACAAACACCACTTATCCAGACTTTTTCAGGTTTTTTCTTCGTAATTTCCAGCTTTAGTAAATCGGGAGCATTTATTTTGACGTCTACAAATTGACCCCAGGGTTCTTTGTGTCCAGTAAATCTTTTCATAAAGCGAGCGTAGCAATAAGAACATCCATGTTGGCATCCTACATAAGGGTTAATCACGTAAGGATATACTTTTGATTTGGATAGAATGGTTTTTACTTGTATTTCTTTTATGTTCATATCAACAGGGAATTAACGCATAGTTATTTATACAATATTATCACTAACAATTCTGACTGTTACGGAAAGAGCTTGGTTCTAACAGGAGTTAATGACTCGAAGATAGTACCTGTGATATAACCACCCAATTAGTTTGTATTATCAAGACTTTTTGGGGACTTTAGCTGGTTGCCAAATCAAGGGATGGGTTGAGATAGTAAGAATCACGATTGAGAGCTTGGTGTTTTTCCATCAACCAGTTTTAGAACCTCTCTCATAAAAGCAGGTAGGTCTTGGGGGTAGCGTGATGTTACTAGGTTGCCGTCAACAACTACGTCCTTGTCTTCCCAAATTCCACCGGCTTTCACTATGTCTTCTGGAACGCCATCGTACCAAAATGAAGTAAGGTGTTTGCCTCTGATCACATCCGAAGACGCCAAAAGCCAAGGACCGTGGCAAACTGAAGCTACCGGTTTGTTTTTAGAAAAGAAAGACCTTGTGATTTCTTGGGCTTCCTTTGAATCTCTCACAAAGGCCGGGGCTCCGTTCGGCCGACCTCCAGGAATGACCAATAGATCATAATTGTCTGGATTTACCTCTTTAATTGTTTTATCGGGATTAAGTATTCCTCCCAATTCTCCATGGAGTTCTTTAGCCTCTGGGGCGGCGGTGTCTACTTTCCAACCTTTTTGCCGTAATTGGGAAATCGGGTAGAACAATTCTTCATCTCTAAATTGGTCTGCTGTTAATACAATTGCTTTCTTTTCTTTAATTTGCATGAAGATATTACACTTAAAGCTGTCTGATTATTTCTTTGGCTCCCCATGTAGAACTTTTCCTAAATCTTTACGTCACTATTCTTGTTGTACTTAATTCTTTAAGTTTGTCGAGAAGTTCTTCCTTTGTGAAATTTGAAGTATCTATCTTTTTATTTTCAAAAACTCTCAAGCCCTCAAGGATTCTTCTGGCCAAAACCGCATCTCTTTTCCATAAGGCATTAATTGTTATCTCATTATCTTCGAAGGTTCTTGAAACTATTTCAAGCTGTGAAAAGAAAGGTACCATGTTAATAAATACGTTTGATATATCTTTAATATCGACACTGTGTACTTCCGAGGTAAAAAAGTGGCGGGTAATAATCGTAATTCTGCCCTCCTCAATGTTGAGCGTGTCCGGAAATAGATCAAGAGGAAACCTATGTGAGCGTACGGATAACAGTATTCGATTGGATTTTCTAACCAAACCTGCAACAACACCCTCTTCCAGTTTCTTATTTTTATTCGCAGTACTTATCTCCTCCCGCGTACTAAAATTTTCTGGCGAATTATTCGTATTTTTTCTTCGATCATTCATTTTATAGTCCATATTTATTTTTTTAGTTTTATCCTAATAAACCCAACCCTATAACTCCAACGATAATAAGGTAGGCAGCTATTAAATAGTTCAGAAACTTTGGGAAGATAAGAATCAGTACCCCAAAGAGTAAAGAAGCCAAAGGACTCAAACTTGTTGTAGAAATGTTCATTTATTCTCACCTCCTTACAATAAATGACAGTTGTTATACAGTTACGTCTATATACCTAAAAGACGTGCGATCAAAACTATAACTGCGATAACAAGCAACAAGTGGATTAACCCCCCACCAATATGGAGAGAAAATCCTCCCAACCACGCGATAATCAATACTATAACGACGATATCCAACAAACCCATATTTTATTATCCACCACCTTTCACTTACTAAGTTTAATTTTCTAAAACCTATTAGTCTTAAAACTCTACTTACATTAACACTGTTTTTTTCGGCAGCTCTTAATACTCGTTTTGCATTAGTTCGTCGGTGTTGATGTTGCGACTGGTGTTGCTGTTGCCACTGGTGTCGCTGTTGCCACTGGTGTTGCTGTTGCCACTGGTGTCGCTGTTGCCACTGGTGTTGCTGTTGCCACTGGAGAGACGTTCACGGTGGGTGTTACATTTTGAGTTATGCTAGGGGTTCTTAGGGAGTTGAAGAGAAAAAATGCTCCGACAACCACTACAGCAAGTATGATTCCGATTAAAAGACCGTGATCATTATCTCTGCGATCCTCCGCGCGATCTTCCCTGCGATCCTCTCTATCTTCTGCATATGGATTTGGACTGTTTACTATTGTCGTCATGTGTTTTTCACCTTCCTTACTTTTATAAAAATTATTACGACTCCTACTTCTTATTTCATTGGCTCTTTCTTATCTACGAACAAGTCTTGCCAAGGCGATAACTACGATTGCACCAATAACTGCAACAACAAGACTGTAAAGATTAAATCCCGTAACACCCGATTGACCAACCAACCCCATGAGAAGACCTCCCACCACAGCTCCAACTATACCCATGACTATGTCCATCACGGTGCCTTGCTTGTAATCGGTTTTCATGATGATCGATGCGATCCATCCCGCTAACGCCCCGAAAATTATCCAAAGTAATATACCCATTTTTTATTCACCGCCTTTTACTTATCTAAAATTATTACTTGTTACTCTATTTACTTAGTTGGTGTCGTACCTGTAGTTACATTTACATTGTTCGGAATATTCACTTGTGGTGCTGAAACATTTATTGCTGGAATATTCAATTGAATAGGACCCATGTTTTTAATTGCTGGAATAGCAAAATATAAGACTATTCCCAAAAAAACTACAAGGATTATTACGCCGATTAGAAAACCAGCCCCACCTTTATTTTCCTTTTCTTGCAGAGGAGCTTGGGGAGCTGGATTGTTTACTACTGTTGTCATATTTTTTTCTTTCTTTTTTAAAATTGATACAAATTTTTCTATTTTTTAATTTATTTGCGGGTGTTTTAGAAAATTTGGTCTTAAGTAGTAACATCCTCATTACCATAAGTTCTTTTAATTACTGTTTCTTTTGGTAAATAATTAATTAAAGCCTTTTCTACAAGAGTAGTTAAAGTTAATTCTTCAACAATAGCCTGAGCCTTAGCATGTTTAGCTATATTAGGATTTATAAAAAGCGTTAGGCGCTGTTTATTATTTGTCATACTACACATACTACAACTAGTTGTAGTAGTTGTCAAATATCATATTAAGCATCTAATAACGAAAGTTGGGTATTCTGACCTAAAAATCTTATATGGCTCCCCATACGGAACTTTATACGAATTTTAGTGAATAAGTTAGTTTGTCAGGTTAGGGACTATTTACGTATAGGACATAATCTGAAATAAACTTCTAGTTGGTAATGTATAATGCCTATATGAGTAAGAAAAATGTGTTACTACTTGTAGTAGTTATCTTTCTTGCATCGGGTTTGTTTTATAAACAAATATTCAACCCTAAAAGTGCTACAAATGTAACCTCAACCACAGGAAGTAGCGGGAGCCAGCCCGGTGTTGCCGTTGATAAGAAAAATATCTTGGACTTGAGTAATCAAGGCTTAGATAAGTTACCGTCCTATGTTACGAACCTTTCTAATCTTGAAGAGCTGAACATTTCTAACAACCATATAACCGGAGCACTTCCGTCTCAAATGCAAAATTTGAGAAAATTGCGGGTACTTAATGCATCAAATAATTTAATGACGGGAGTTCCAGCCGAGATTGGTCAGCTTCAAAATCTGGAAGTACTTGATCTTTCTAATAATCAATTAACAGGGTTGCCTAATGAGCTTGCAAATCTAAAAAAGTTGAAGATATTCAACTTATCGGGGAACAATTACTCACAGATGGACCTGGAAGTTATTAAGAAAGGTCTTCCCTCTGGAGTGCAGATTATTCTTTAAGTATAATTGGCTCTCCATACAGAACTTTATTCGGAGTTTGGTATCTGTATATACGGATAAATCTCCATAAAATGAAAACAGGGTCTCATAGCTGGAAATTATCTTTGGTTTTGTGTTCCTTAGATTTTTCCTAGTACGAAACCCTGTAAAACTTTTATTCTGACGAGCAAGCTGTAGTGGTGATCTCAAACGGAAGGGCAGCATGAGGGAAATAGGTGTATCCCTGACTAACCACATCCCCTTCGGTCCCTTCAAAAAGTTTCCATCCTTTGGGGGGAATCACCTTCTGTTTAGGCAATGTGCTAAGCCTTGTATATAAATGCAAGATCAGGTTAATGTAGGTGTAAAAAAACAAGTCACTCATAATTTTCTCCTTTCGATATCTATTAGATCTTTATTTTAAGGGATTATACCTGGAAAAGGGAGACAAATCAACCTATAGCTTATTGGCTCCCCATACAAAACTTTATACGAACACTATTACCTGTTTTTGTTTTGGCCCGCAGTATATCCAAGACAACAAGGGTGTTTCTACTTGGAAATACGAAATATCTTTTCCCACTGAGAAAGAGTAAATCTATCAATCTTTTCTAGTATATCTAAAGTTGTTTTAACCGGATTCAGCTGTTGTGTTCTCTTTATTTCTTTCTCAGTACTTGCTCCTAAAATACCCGTTTCTTCATAAAACTTCATTTGAGTACTATCTGTACTTTCTCCTAAAACCGCTGATTGCAAGATAATACTTTTTTGCATTTCTTCCTCCTCTGGAGTAATTGTTTCTGGCAAAATCAAATAGGAAACCGATGCTAAGTCCTTTAAGACATTAGTTCCTTTACCATCATTAGCTAAAACTATTGATGAAGGTAAGAATTCAATTTTGACAACACCGGGAGATTTGCCTTTGAAAAAAACAGTTCCAAAAACACCTTTGTCGCTAAAAAATCCCGGGTTGGGTAGTCCTCCTGTCAGTCGGCAATAACCACTATCATTATTGATTTCCTTTTGGACAAATATATTGGCGAAAGAATCCTGTGTTGATATATCCACTATCTCTATCTTTGAGGGGTCGAAGCCCAGATCCGCCCGAACAGTATTGATTGGTGTTTTAATCCCGGCTATTTCTATTTTCATTGGAAATATCTCTCCTAATCTATACTGACCCTTGGTTGGAATAATAAACGAAACCGTTTTAGGTGTCGGCGGGAAACCTAATTTAAAAAGAATCCGACTTTCCCCAATAACTAATATAATGGAAATAATCGAAAAAAATAGAATTAACATTCCATTAAGAACTGCGGACCTAAAACTTTTAGGTGCTATGGTTTCGTCTTTGTTGATTTTTCGGTGGCATAATGGGCAATAATCTTCAGTGTTAACATTAACCTTTGCTCGGCAAAAGAGGCATACAGTTTGCTTTGGCATAATAAGCCACCATAAAGGATAAGCAATGGCTATAAATATCCCAAAAACAGCCAGTATGTGCACTAATAACCAAGAGCCTATAACATATAGTAAAATTGTTAATATATTCATCTTTTATTTATCTTCCAACATAAAACAGTAAAATTGAAAAATCTCTTAAATCACATCTACCATCTCTATTTAAGTCGCATTTCCTTTCCTTTTTAGTTAACATTATACCTTCTCCCTGGGTAATTTCCTCGAGCGCAGCCTGACGCCACTCCCCAACCCATTCTTTAGCAACCATAAAAATCTCTTTTATTGCAATTTTACCATCTCCATCCGGGTCAAAAGGAATTAAGAATACCGGCAAGGTTGGTTTAGTTGTTAGAGTGGGCAAACCTATTGTTGTTGACTCTGGTGTTGGTGATGTAGTTGTGGTCGAAACATGATGAGTTGGGCTAGGTGTGGGGGTTGGGGTAGGAGCCGGAGAACAGTTATATGTATCAAAACTGCAAGCAATATCGCAACTTAATGTTCCCGGACCATATCCAATACTTTCACAAGTTTGGCCATTTAAATTCTCTCCCTCACAGTCTTCCCCTCCTTCAATAATTTCATTCCCACAAATACTGATTTTAATAAAAGCATTTAAATAATCTGACGTATCAGAGTAAACAGAAGTTACTCTAAGCGATATTGCCAGAGCAGTAGCTAAACTTAAAAAAAAAATAAATACCACTGCAGTGCTTTTTATGTATCTCGTTCATTTTTTTTTGCCGTCAATAGAATTTTTACCATCAGACTTCTTAAGATTAATCTGTATGTTGAAAAACTTCCTAAACAGAACCAGCAAGACAATTATCAATATTACAATTACAACTCTCTGCGGCCAAGGAGCATAGACACTAAAAAAGCTTGCTATTCTGTAATAAATTCCATAAAAAATATTTGCCGGAACAACTGTAAAATACAATTTTGCGGCTGCAGCTACTCCAAGAGTTGTCGTTCCTTTCTTCACCGTAACAATCGGACGACTTTCAAGATAAGCAAAATAGTTACCCGGTTCTATCCTTAAAGGCAAGTTAATCTTAATTTCCACCAACTGGCCTTTGCCCGGGTCTAAATGAAATTTTTGGGGAGTAAAAATAAACCAGTTTTGCTCGGGACGAAGTTCGGGTTGGTTTTGATGGTAAGCAACTGAAGTTATGTACTCTGCTGGTTCATCACCGGTATTGATAACCGTAATAGATGGTAGTTTATAAATCATTCCGGCTTTTAGTTTTTCATCAACTTGTATTTTGCCGGTATTTACACCAACGCCGATTTTAGCAAGAACAGTATTTGAAAAAAGAATAAAAACAGCAAATAAGAAGGTTAAGCAAATAAATAATTTTTTCATTTCAACACTATAATATAAAACTGGAAGAAATTATACAACAAAGGAAAAAAAGGGACTTTAATTAGGGTGTAACTGCTTGTACAGTGACGGTAATAGATTGTTCCGTGGTTACCACTGTGCTGGTCGGAGTTCCAACCTGAAGGTCAAAGACTTGGGTGTTATCTTTTGCCACGCTTGCCGCTAAAGTTTGATAAGCCGGAGCTATACCAACAGAATTCCAAACCGGAGAGCTATCGCAGGTAGTCACACAAAATTTCATCGTATAAGTTTCGCTGCCGGCTGTGGCACCTAAAGTCCAACCAGCGCCACCGGTTGAATCTGTCGACTGTATGTTAAATTTTGTCGCCACGCTACCATCGTTTGTAGCCGTTGTGCTGTCATTAACCCCGTTAGTAGTAGTGTCTTGGGCTGAACTGGTGGCAATAGTGCCAAAAGCAACTCCATCTTCATTATCTAAACTAACGGAGAATATTTGAGCGGTGACAGTAGCAGCAACTGTATCTGTATTGCCAGCTCTAACAACTTTAACTAAAAGAGAAGGAAATACTAATAAAGAAAGTATAACTATAGCAAAGAAGATAAAAATTTTTCTTTTCATCCTTCTTTATTAAAACAGCACCCTATCATATTTGTCAAATGATTCATTCTGTTGCTTGAACAGTTATAGTGATGGTTTTTTGTTGAGTATCTGAATCAGTTGGTATGGTAATTCTCAAATCAAAATCTACAGTTCCATTAACCTCTACTCCCGTAGCTAAAGTTTTATAATCAACATCATTCTCAAATTTTGTCCAAGCACCCCCACCGTTAGTGGAAAATTCATGAACAAAAATGTTTTCTCCTGCGTCAGAACCAACTGACCATTCCGTACCATTTACTGCCTTACTGGTTTTGATATTAAAATCCGCTGTGGTATTGCCATTATTGGTTGCTGTTCTGGTTTCACTCAGCTGAACTGTGCTTTTGCTCTCTCCTTTTGGGACTATTCCATATTCTATTGTTCCTTCAGGAGAAATGGTAACGGAATATACGGGAGAAACATTGGTTGTAACTTCACCAATCCCGGAATACACCCCATCTCCTGTTGAGTTTGTTGCCCGCACACGATACCGATATAAAGTAGTTTCAGATAAACCCGAATCGTCATAATAAAGACTTGTTTCCCCTGAAGTAATTTGGGAAAAATCACTACACCCGGAACCACTGCACCGTTCCACTTTGTAACTGCTTGCCCCACCCGTTGGTTCAGTCCAATTTACCCTTAAGGTTGTCGATTGAACACTGGTAAATGTAGGTGTGTCAGGTGCTCCCGGTAAAGTTAGGATGCTTACTTCAGCGGATAGTGGTGACTCATCACTTGCTGTGTCAACATCTGTAATTGCGTAATAATAGGTAGTATTGCCGGTGGTAGAAGTGTCTGTATATGAATTCGTAGTTGCATTGGCTTTAAAGGTAGCAACCGGAGAACCGGCATCTCTGTACACTTTATAGGGGGTAGTTGCACTAAGCCCGTTGGCCCCGGTGCCGGCAATGCTGACTGTCCAATCGAGTTGGGCATTAGTGGTACCCGCAGGTGCTGAAGTCGAAAGTCCGGTCGGAGCAAAATTAACAACAATATTGTCAACTGTTGTAGTGATCGCTGAATTGGATGACCCAACCCTATTACGCACAGTAGCTCTAACTTTATAAGTAGTACCACCAGTCAAAGTGGTATCACTACTAAAGCTTGATGTAGCACTTTGGTTAGAATTAAAAGAAATACAAAACAAACTTGCAACAAAAGTTGTATCACTTGAATCATATAAATCAAGACGAATCCAGCTTGTACTGGCAGTGCTCCAAGAAGAACCTGTGGATGTATATGTTATTTTACCTTTTGCTTTAACATTTCCTGACCCAGGAGCAGTAATAGATTGAGAGATTTTTCCTCGATAATTTGTATTTTTAGATGCCGTTGTTACTGCTCTGAATGTTCCGGAGTTGTATGAAAAAGTTGAGTACGCACTGTCTCCCGTCGATGAGTTATTGTCCCCGCAGACATTAGAACCGTCGTCATTAGTAGATGTCCAGCCGTTTGCGTCTGTCGCAAAATCCCAATTATTTACCTTATTTAACGCTTGTACTTTTTGAATTTTTAGCGGAATTCTAGGATTTTGCCATATCACTGGCCAGCCGGATAAAAACCATAAGGAGATAAGAACAGAAACTCCTAACTTTTTGAAAAATTTTTTGATCTTCATGATTTCTACTACTATTAATTATAGCTAAATTGGAGAAAAAAGACTCATATTCCTTGTTGGCTCCTCCGGGTGGATTCGAACCGCCAACCTTGTCCTTAACAGGGACCTGCTCTACCGTTGAGCTACAGAGGAATATTTACCGATACAATTTTAACATTATAACAGTAACAATATATCTACTCCAATTTTTAGAAATTGAAAATCTAAATATCTTGAAATGTTAAAATTAGTTTATGAAATATCAAATCACTTCCGATAATATAAAACTCTCTCCTAGTATGGAAGCATTGACGAAAGAGAAATTTGAAAGGATTGAGAACCGAATAAAACACCTTCCACAAGATTGTTGTTTGGCAAGAGTGGTTTTGAACTCTTCTCCAGAGGATAAGTTTACTGTAAAAATTAATATAGACCTAAATGGGAAGAAATACTTTTCGGATGAAACGGACTACTCCTTAGAAGTAGCATTGAATAAAACAGTTAAGGAATTGATAGACATGATGGAAAAGGATAGTATAGTCCAAAAAAGGAAAAAAGGTGAGGAGGAAGAAAAGATTGAAGAGGTTCTTTCTACTGAAATTTGATAGGATATAATCTAAAAATAGTAAGGAGTTAGTGGATAAGATTTTTGGGTGATTAGCTCAACTGGCAGAGCTCTCGTCTTATACACGAGCGGTTCCAGGTTCGATCCCTGGATCACCCACCATAAGTATTAAAGAACGCTCAGCTCTGTCTTTTCCATCTTTTCAGGTCTTTCAACGTATTGAAGATATCTTTCAGTTGTGGAAACTCTCTTGTGTCCTGCAATTCTTGCAAGAAGTGCAATATTCACACCATTTCTTAGATGATGAGTAACAAACGTGTGTCTTAGATCATTGACTTTAGCACCTTCAACACCAGCGATCTTGAAGTATCTATCAATAGTTGATCTGATGTTTCTAACAAGCAAGGGTCTTCCGGTTTTTGTAATAAATAGATTGGTTGTTTTTTCAACTTTTGGTCTTGCAGTATTTATGTATCTTTGAATAGCCTCAATAGCCGCTTTGTTTAAAGGAACGGTTCTTTCAACTCTGTTGTTTTTTCTCGAAATGAAAAGTGTTCCAGTTTCGCCTTTTATATCCAGATTTTCCAGTTTTATTCCTGCAAGTTCGGAAATTGTAATTCCTGCTTGGAGCAAGACCTCAATCATGGCATAACTTCTCGCATCATCCTTTGCGGAATCTCTCAAAGCTCTGTATTCAAGTTTAGTTAAGATTCTTGGAGCTTTGATGTCAAGCTTGGGATGTTTCAATTGATCCGAAATATCTTCTTTTAGATAACCTTCTTTTGTAAGGTATTTAATAAATGTTCTTGCAGCGTTTGTTTTTCTGGATATTGATTTTGGAGTGTAGTTTTGCTTTGAAAGATCATTCATGAAGGCCTGAAGCTGTTCAACTTTCATGTCTTCAACATTTTCAACATTTTGCTTTGCCAAAAATGTGACAATTTGCTCAATATCTTTGTTATAAGCAACACAAGTAGACTCAGATTTTCCACTGTTTTTGAGCTCTTCTATAAATTTTTTATGAGTTAGTTCTAGTTTAGCCATAGTAATTTTCTTTTAGGTAGGGATTGCCCTGTACGTGTGCTATTATACCAAAATGGCTACGGAATGCAAATTTCTATGGGATACGATATCAAATAGGTTGAAATGTGTCAATATATTGCCTATTATCAAGGTAATGTCCAAAGGAAGTCTATTTAAGTATCTACTGATCGGAACCTTACTTTTTGTCTTATCCGTAAGCTTCATTAAGTCTTCATTTGATGTTTTAAAAAGTAAAAAAAGATTGGACGAGCTAAACGCGGAGATTGCTTCGATGGAAAAAAAAGCACAGGAATTGGAAGAAAGTATTAAGTACAAAAAAACCGATGAGTATGTTGAAGAGAAAGCAAGAAACGACCTGAGCCTTATTAGACCTGGTGAGCAGGTTTATGTTGTGGTCAAAGGGGACGAAACCGCAATGACGGAAAAAAATGTTCTTGGAGAATCAAGCGACAATAACTCCAAAAAGGGCGGAAATATTAAAGACAGTAATTGGTATTCATGGTACAGTCTTTTCTTTAAGTAGTTTTTTCCTTGGTTTTGACATAAAAAGCTAATCTGATAGAATTAGGACGCAACAACGCGGGATGGAGGAATGGCACCTCACCGGGCTCATAATCCGGGGGTCCTGGTTCGAGTCCAGGTCCCGCAACCAAGCACTTAGGCGCTTTTTTTATTGGTACTTGTGATTGTATAATCACCTTACTCGCCAACGTAGCTCAGCGGTAGAGCGGGCGTTTCATAAGCGCTAGGTCGGTGGTCCAACCCCACCCGTTGGCACCAGTGAGTTTTCTTAGTGGAGAGTAGTGTATAATCTTTTGCCTATGGTACAAAAAGAGCAGAAAAAAACAAATGACAAGAACGGAAAGAACGACAAGACTTCAAAACAGTCTAGGAACCCTATGCAAAACTTCAAGATTCCAAGTAAAATGCCAGTCCAGATAAAGCGACCGAATCTTTTCAGTAATATTTTCTTTTACATTTTTATAGCGTTCGCCGTCTATCTTTTATTTAGTTCCATTGGAAATCCTAGTCTGACACAACAGGAAATTCCTATTAGTCAATTTGAGCAACTTGTGAATCAGGGAAAAGTTAAAGATGTGACAGTAAATGGAGATATGATTAATATTGTCGAAACAGACGGAACAAAAGTATTTGCAAAGAAAGAAAGTAGCATTAGCCTCAATCAACTTCTGACCAATGACAAGGTGGATATAAGTAAGATTTCAGGCAAATTGGAAGTTGTTCAAAGTGTTTCCTTTTTGGATATTATTTCCCCAATTTTGATGTTTGGATTTCCTCTTTTAATTCTGTATTTCATTTTTAGACAAATGAAGGGACAAAGTGGGGAAATTATGTCGTTTGGAAAATCACGAGCAAAACTTTTCTCACAAGGTCAGCAAAAAATTACGTTCAAAGATGTGGCTGGATGTGAAGAAGCTAAAAGAGAAATGATGGAAATAGTTGATTTCTTAAAATTCCCGGATAAGTATAGAAAGCTCGGTGCAAGAATTCCTAAAGGTGTTTTGTTAGTCGGCCCTTCTGGAGTTGGAAAGACTCTTCTTGCGCGCGCAATAGCCGGTGAGGCACAAGTTCCATTTTTCAGTGTTGCCGGAAGTGAGTTTATGGAAATGCTTGTAGGAGTTGGGTCATCCCGAGCAAGAGATTTATTTGGTGTGGCAAGAGAACACCAGCCTAGCATCATTTTTATTGATGAGGTTGATGCAATTGGAAGAGAAAGAGGAATGGGGATAGGCGGAGGGCACGATGAAAGAGAACAAACTTTGAATCAGATCTTAATTGAGATGGACGGTTTTGATGTCAGGACAAGTGTTATTGTTCTGGCAGCTACAAACAGACCCGATATGCTTGATCCCGCACTGATAAGACCTGGAAGATTCGATAGACGAATTTCTATTCCTCTTCCAGATCTTAAAGATAGAGAGGAAATTATTAAAATTCACATGAAGGGGAAACCTATTGATGAAAAAGTTTCAGTTGAAAAGATCGCTAAAAAAACTGTTGGTTTTTCCGGAGCTGATATTGAGAATATGTTGAATGAAGCTGCTATTTTAACTGCAAGAGAAAACAGAGATAAACTCACTGAGGCGGATTTGGAGGAGGCAGCTTTGAAAGTTACTTTGGGTTCGGAAAGAAAAACGCTTCAAACAGAAGAGGAAAAGCGAATGACCGCATACCATGAAGCAGGACATGCATTGGTTGCGGCAAACGTAAAGGATATAGATCCAGTTCAAAGAGTATCAATTGTAGCTCGTGGTCAAACATTGGGGCACACAGACCTTCCACCCGAAAGAGATAGATATCAGGAAACCAAGACAAGAATTCTTTCATTTATAACTACGATGCTTGGAGGCCGTGCTGCTGAAGAAATCGTGTTTAATGAAATGACAGTCGGTGCGTCGGATGATATAAGGCGTGCAACGGAACTTGCCAAAAAAATGGTTACGGAATACGGAATGAGTTCCCTCGGTCCGATATTTTATGAAGCGAAAAGTCAGTTTTCGTGGCTGGCAAAAGAGTTTGGTGAAAGCATGGGTATAAGCGATGAGATGTCAGCGCGAATAGACAATGAAATAGAAAAGATAATAGATAGCTGTTTTAACGAAGCAAAAAGGATTCTTACTGAAAAAAGAGCGGTTTTGGATAGAATTTCTGATAAACTCATGGAGAAAGAGACCATTGATGGGGATGAGTTCAGAGAATTGACAAAATAACTATAGACCTGTAGTGTTTGACTTCTGCGCGTTTTCCTGGTACAATGTGCCCATTAAACCTAAATATAAGGAGGATAGAATGTCTCACAGAGGGTTTTCCCAAGAAGGTCGCTATGAAAGCATTTATCGCTTGATTTTGGTGTTTGTCTTTACCTTATTTGTATTTGAAGTGGTCTTGCCGGTTTTGATTAGTGTTTTTTTAGGGCTAATCGTAGGTTTACTACTAAAACACTACCTTATTGCTAATACCATTCTGTGGATTTATCCAGTAATGGGACTCTTATTGGGGGTGGCTTGGCTCGCAATAATGGATAAGAAGCGTCGACCTAATAGCTGATATAAGCATAATCCTTTTTGAACAATCAAACGCTCAAAAAGGATTTTTTTTGTCTCGTTTTTAAGTGTTATCATTAAAAATAGTATGCTTATAGATTCTCACTGCCATCTTCCTCACGAAAAATATGAAAAGTCTATTGAAGATATACTAAAAGAAGCAAAATCCTTTGGAGTAGAAAAATTTATAACTATCGGAACGTCTGCTAAGGAAAATAAGTTAGCTATAGAGACTGCAGAGAAATATGATGATGTTTTTTGTTCAATTGGGATACACCCCCACGAGGACAATGAGTTTTCCACACAAGAATTACTTGCTTCTTTAGAGGAAGATTTAAAAAAGTCTCAAAAAATTGTTGGAATTGGGGAGTGTGGAGTGGACATATCTAACTTGGAAAGCGAAAGATCTCTAAAAAATCAATTGGAAATATTTGAAATGCAGTTGATTTTCGCTAATGATCAGAAACTTCCGGTAATCATTCACAATAGAAATGGTGATAGTGAGGTCTATTTACTTTTAAAGAAATATTCAAGTAGGGGAATAAAGGGAGTCATGCATTGTTTCAATTCAAATTGGGGCTACGCACAAAAAATAATAGATATTGGTTTTTGCATCTCATTTACAAATATGATTTCGTATCCAAAGAAAGAAGTGCTTTTGGAAGTTGTAAAAAAGGTACCGATGGACAAATTTTTGGTGGAGACAGACGCCCCGTATTTGCCGCTACAGCGCCTTCGCGGTGAGATATGCTATCCTAAGTATGTTAGAATGGTGGCAGAGTCGGTGGCACAAATCAAAGGAAAATCCTTTGAAGAGGTGTGTGACAGCACATACGTAAATACCTGCTCTCTTTTTAATATATGACTGAAAGTTTTGTAGAAAAATATGATAGGTTTATACATAGAGCATTAGAAATATCACTGGGTGTAACGACCTGGGCTTTTCTTTTGTCTCCCGTATGGCTTGGAATATTGTACCCGCAGGCTATGGTTTACCTTTTGACATTTCTCACAGTCTATTGGTCCTATCTTGCATTTAGGCATTCGATAGGACTCTTTGTCGGTTATAGAAAGTACAGAGAGGAAATGGCAACCGATTGGTATCTCCAGTGTCAGAAACTTGACTTTTCAGAGTTGCCGGATAAGGAAACACTACCGCCAACACTTAATGACATAAGGCATATGATCCTAGTGCCTGTTGTTAACGAGCCTGATGATGTTCTGAAGGATAGCATTGACAGCATTTTTGCCCAAACTTTTCCCTTGAACCAGATCGTTTTGGTTTTTACGACTGAGGAGAGATGGGCAGTTAATACTATAGATAGAATTAAAAAAATAATCGGAGATAGGGAGAGTAAACTTCACAAGTTAATGTTTTTTGTTCATCCAGCAGGGATTCCCGGGGAAGCAATAGGGGACGGTGGGGCAAATAGAGCCTGGGGTTGTTCCCACGCGGTTGAACAGCTTAAAGAAGATGGGGAAAATCTCAGGTACTACACTTTTAACAACATGGACTCAGACCATGTATTAAATAGACAATATATCGCAAGGTTTACACATCTTTACTTAACAACGGACAAGAGAGACAACCACTTTTACTCATCTGCTGTTGCCCTTTTTGATAACAATTTATGGAGAGTCCCTTTTATGATGAGAATAGAAGCAAACTCAACAACAGTTGGGGTCATTTCAGACTGGTCGGTGTCGAAAGGTAAAGTTAGGAAAACGTTCTCAGCTTTTTCGGTTTCTTTAAAAACTTTAATGGACGCAAACTACTTTGATGTCGCTTTAGGAGCTGATGATACCATCTTTTTCTGGAGAGCCTTCTTTGCAAGGAGTGGTGAGTTTGATGGTATTCCTCACTACATTCCGTATTCTGCAGACGCTGTCGAGGGCGAAACTTATATGGATTCATACAAAAGTTTATACAAGCAGCTTTTGAGATGGGGCTGGGGAGTTGTAGATTTCCCACTTTCCGTTAAAGGTTTTATGAAGGATAAAGATATAAGGACGTCTAAAAAAGTCGGATGGATGATGAGACATTTCAAGGAAAGAATTTTCCTTGTTAATTCCGTTTTCCTGATAACATTCGGTTTTGGGATAGTTACACTTGTCAACCCATTGGTTAAACAGTCAAGCTTTGCGTACAGCCTCCCAAACATTATGAGCACTATATTAACTCTTACTCTTGTGTTTATGGTCCCAGGTACTTTTTTTAAGAAAAAATTTTCAACCCCTCCTCCCAAAGAATGGTCACGGATAAGAAAATTAGCTACATACCTTGAGAGTCCTCTTATTATGCTTAATCTTCTGACTTTTTCTTTCTTGCCCTGGTTGCAGGCTCAGACAATGATGCTTTTTGGGAAAAGATTTAAAAATTTGTATCACACGGTTAAAGTCAGATGAAACTTAGCAAGCAGATACATAAAGTAATTAATTTTGTTTCGGAAAAACTTAAAAACAGAAATTTATTCAGATTTTTAATAAGTGTCTTTATTCCTGTTCTGGTTTTTATTTATCTTCTTATAAGGTACCAATATATCAACTCAGAGATTCCCTTTTGGTATACAAAACTTTGGGGGGATTACCAGTTGGCACCAAAATCCGCGCTTTTTTTTATACCATCAACGGCTCTGGCGATTAGTCTAGTAGGGTTTGCATTAGTTTTGCTTAATAAGTATTACATTCAGTTTTTTGATGATATTATCTGGATGGTTGTTCTTTTCTGTAACATCTTTTTAGCTGGTTCTGTTTTTAGCATAATTCAGGAGGCGTCGGTTCCTTTTAAACCATTGATCAACCCCTTATATCTAAACTTGGTTCCATACTTTATCGTGTCAGTACTTTTAGTGTCTTTGGTTATGCCCTACTTTATTGATTATGCCCAAAAGAAAAAACTGGTTACTAATCCACAAATTCATATTCACCCGGGAATGATCTTGCAATCTCCGTCAGCGAGGGGAGGCGGATTCGTTTACTCGGTAGTTTTTTTACTTGTTTCCTTTATTTTTGTTGGTTTTAAAAGTGAGTTCATTGGTCTGTACTTATCGGTTTTGATGGTTGCTATTTTGGGGCTTATAGATGATTTTCAAAATACACACCCTTCCTCTAGTTACAGAGTTTTGGAAAAACCTTTGCTCAGGCTACTTCTTTTGTTCTTGGCTGTTCTTCCCGTCGTTCTTTCAGGTGTAGCAATCAACACTGTGAGTAATCCCTTTGGTGGAATGATTAATTTAAATATTTTTCAACTTAATGTTTTGGGAAGCATCTTGCCTTTGATACCAGTCCTTTTGACAGCGTTATGGGTTGTATGGCTCATGAATGTGTTGTCATGGTCAAATGGGGTTGACGGCCAATACGCAGGGATAGTAGGAATAGCCTCTATAATGGTTGCGCTTTTAGCCTTAAGGTTTAAAGATTTACAACCCTACCATATTGAGATTGCAACGCTTGCCGTTATTAGCGCAGGAGCAGCTTTTGGATCGGTGAGATTTAACTGGCACCCGTCTCAGATAATGTGGGGGTTTGGGGCTGTATCTGCTGGTTTGGTAATTGCGAGTTTAGCTATATTGGCCAAAGCGAAGATTGCAGTTTCAGTTTTGATAATCTTGATTCCTTTTTTAGACGCTTTCGTTACGGTTGTCAGAAGGGTAATTAGTGGGAGAAATCCACTTAAGGGAGATAGTGGGCACCTGCACCACATACTTTTAAATAGAGGTTGGAGCGTTAGTAAGGTAGCTCTGTTCTATTGGGGGGCAACGGCCCTTTTTGGTTTAATTGGATTTCTTACTCCAGAAAAAGACGTCTTTAGACTCACGTTTATAATTGGAGGTGTGGTAGCATTCTTAATCATTCTTTTAAACGTTAAAATTGTGAGAAAAAGTCATAGCAATAACGACACAACAACAATAATTACCCAAGACTGACCATTTTAATTTCCCAAAGATTTAATTTTCATTTAATATTAATAAGGAAAAATAATTGTATATAGTTTCTAAGGTCAAAATGCGAATACTTTTGATAGAGGATGATAAAGATTTATTAGCAGATGTTTTAACTGAAGTGGAAAAAGATTATGTGGTTGACGTCGCTTACAACGGAGTCGATGGGGCGTACATGTCACAGATTAACGACTACGATGTTTTAGTGGTTGACTCATCACTTCCCGATATAGATGGTGTAGAAGTTTGCAGGAATGCAAGGAAAGAAAAGGTAACAACCCCGATAATTCTTCTTTCTAAAAATCCCGACCCGCAAGATAGAGTTATGAGTTTAGATGCCGGAGCCGACGTAAATCTCCAAAAACCCCTAAACCTTTTGGAATTTAAAGCTCAGCTTAGAGCACTCGCAAGAAGGGCCAATATGTCGGCATGTGGAAGTGACCTGAAAGTCGGAAGGCTTGAAGTAGATTTTAGGAATAAACAGGTACTGGCAAGGGGAAAAATATTGCCTCTGAGAAGAAAGGAATTTGATCTTTTAGAATACCTTTTGGTCAATCGAGGAAGAATAGTTTCAAAAGAAGAACTTTTGGAACATGTTTGGGAAAAAGGAATTTACGTTTTTAGCAATACCGTTGAGGTTCATGTTAGAAGCCTCCGTTATAAGTTTTTGAAAACTATTGGAAAGAAATTAATACTCACAATCAGGGGATTTGGATACAAAATAAACGCCTAAGCATGAGCTTGAAAAACCCCATAAAACCTTTATCATCAGAGTAGTGATAGACCTTATATATCAAATCGTAAGAACAGCACGACCCAGACAATGGTTGAAAAATTTGAGTGTTTTTGCTGCCCCTATCTTTGCTGGTAGGCTGTTTATTGGAAATACCTTTGATCTTACACTAAGAGCTTTTTTTGCTTTCTGTGTCCTTTCCTCAGGAGCTTACTTTCTAAACGATATTATTGATGCCCCGAGAGATCGAGCGCACCCGATAAAGAAAAACAGGGCAATAGCATCAGGAAAACTTTCTCTAGGCCTCGCTTCCTTTATATCAGTAGCCCTTATACTAATAGCTCTGGTCTTTTCATTTTTATACCTTGATTCGTTTTTTTCTCTGATGCTTGTGACTTACATTGTCCTTCAAGTTTTGTATTCTTTCTATTTTAGAAACGTAATAATTTTGGATTCTTTGATAGTTGCTTCGGGTTTTGTGATTAGGGTTTTTGCTGGGGGATTTGCTTCAAGAACGTCGATATCATCATGGCTTGCATTAACTACGGTAGGCATATCGATGCTTTTAGCGTTTGGAAAGAGAAGATCAGAAAAGACTATCTTGGCAAAATATGTCTCATCTGACCAAATTGAGACGAGAAGTACACTAAGGCATTACCCAGATACTCTTTTAGACAGTATGATTTCTATGTCTGCTTCATATACCATATTTACGTATTCACTTTTTTCTTTTATGATTTCCCCCTCACGGGTAAGTAGAACAGTGTCGGATTTACTTCCCTCAGTGCTGAAAAACCCGAAATTGCTGATGCTTACCATCCCCATAGTTATCTATGGAGTAGCTAGGTATCTCTATGTTATTTATGAGAAAAACGAAGGTGAGTCACCAGAGCGCGCGCTTTTATCAGACATGCCTCTTTTGGTGTCGGTCATATTATGGGGAGTTGTAACCTTTGGAATAATATTCTTTCTACCTGATCTTGTTTAACTATTCTTGAGCTGGTGCTGACTCTGAAGATTGATAAAACTCTTTTTCCATTTTTATGATGAAATCCTCTACATCTTTTGGTACTTCTCTTTGGGTATAGTCTGGAATTTGATTTTCGTCCGTTCTTACATCTTGCGCCGACAGAACTGATGCCTTTTCGTCAAGTCTAATAATAGCCATCGAGCCGATTGGGATTGCCATTATCCCTAAAAGAACAATAACGAGGACCGAGTTTGTTAAAACTTTTATAAGTGTACTCATTCAAGCCCCTCCTGGCTCAAAAGGTTTTTATCATCGTCGTATTCGGCCCCAACTGCCTTTTTGATCCTTATTTCTTCATCTACATCTATTATGAAAAGTGATGTTGAGCCAATTGTTGCTGCCAGGGTAATCCAAAAAACCCATAAGTATAGAAAATTCGAAAGAAGCATGATAGCGGAAACAATTAAAAGCAAATAGGCGTAAGAAAGCCATATGACACCCTCTGAATATAAATGGAAAGACCCCTGAATTATTGAATCTAACCTTAAGGAAAAAAGTTTCGCGGATAAAGCAGGTTTTATATGTGATTCATGAAAAGCGAACGACTTAATTATGATGTATGCAATACCAAGTACGAGTAAGCCCACCATAAATAGTGTAGAGTAAGAATTCACCATAAGGTAGTCATCTGGGCTTTCAAATACAAAACCCGATTTTGAAACTTCTGGAGTAAAACCAAGATATCTGCTTATTAAAACAATAGAAACTATTCTCATGGTAAGAAGAAGCGCTGCCGGAACTATTGCCCGGTCTATGAGTTTAATCAAAACCTTAGAAAACATAAGTTTGCTGTGCCTGCTTTTAGTTTTTATATATGTCAAATGTCTTAAGGCAAACTTAGAGCAGGACTGATAAAATATTACTACCATGGAGTTCATAGAGTCAATTAAGGCACGAGTCCAGAAATCATTTTTCTGGCGGTTTACGGCAGGTAACATATACCTTGTTTTATTTTCTCTACTAGTTTTTATTACACCGCTTGTAATTGTTCGGGGTGCAAATGAACTTTACGAGTTTCCAAAAATGTTTTTCGTTTATTTCTTTGGATCTTTTATAATGGCGTTCTTTTTCACAGATATAGTTTTGCACCCTGTGAAGTTGAAAAAACCATCACTTCTGGTAGTACTTTTTATCTCTGTCACAGCGATTTCTACGGTATTTTCCTCTAATTTATATACGTCCTTTTTCGGTTATTACTCAAGGTTCAATGACGGCCTTCTTTCTTATATTGTGTTCTTTGGTCTTTATTTTGTGGCGATAAATAAACTTAAGAAGGGAGATTTCATAAAACTTTTTAAAATATCTATCTTGACGTTTGTTCCTATAGCCGCCGTCGGACTTGCCCAGCACTTTTGGACTGGGGCGATGTGGCCCTATACAACTGTAGAGAGAGTATTTTCGACGTTCGGTCAACCAAATTGGCTTGCTCAGTATCTAGCAGTTATGTTAACTATTTGTGTTTATTTCGCGTTGGCTGAAAAGTTGAACAGGTTTTATATCTGGGTTGTATTGTATTTTTTTGGGTTCTATTGTTTTTGGTTGACCTATTCTCTGTCAGGTCTGCTAGCAATTGCGGTCGGCTTTTTTTCGTTGTTTTTGTTTTTCTTTGGTAAGGAGAGATTTAGTAAAGATGCTTTAGTTAAATTATTTGTATTATGGACACTCTCGCTGTGTATTATTTTTGCTAATCCTGGGATTTTTAAGGGAAGAGTAAACGACGCAATTTTCGATCTTAAAAGAGCGGATATCCTTTTTCAAAAGGCTTACGCTGCGGGCGAGGACTATAAAATCTCCGACCCAGGTTTTATAAGAATGGGGTTATGGGACAGTACTTACAAACTTATCACATCCTCACCTAAAATATTTTTCTTAGGTACTGGTCCTGAAACTTTTCCTTACACATACCAGCCATTTAGGAGTGAAAGATTGAATTATTCTTCGGAATGGGATTTTGTTTTTAATAAACCGCACGACTATTATCTAGAAATATGGTCTGAGTCCGGTCTTTTTGCATTAGTACTTTATGTTGCCCTCGTTCTTAAGACGGCCTTTAATTCTCATTATTTTGTGTTCCCTGCGATCATGGCTTTTGCGGTGTCAAATATTTTTGGATGGCCAGTCGTAGTCACAGCAATGCTTTTTTGGCTTTTCGTTTCTTATTCAGAAGTATGAGAAAAAAAATACTGATTACAACTATTTGGGTCGTTTTTTTAAGTGTCTGTTTTGTTCTTTCGCGGATTTATATAGCCGATTTTTATTATAAGAAATCACAAACATTAATTACTCATGGATATAATGATCAGGCTTATAGATACGCTGTAAAATCTATCAACTTTAACCCGTTTGAACCTAACTATTATCGAGGCAGAGCTAAAGTAAATCTTGTCAGACTTGTGTCAGCCGAAGACCAAGAACCGATTAAAATGGAAGTTTTACAGGACCTTAGGAAAGCTTACTCGCTAAATGAAAATAACCTAGTAACGATAAGAAATATGTTTCCTATTTATTATTTTCTTGCAGTTAAAGATATAAGTTTGGGTAGTTCTCAAGACAATATAGACGCGTCCTTTGTAGATATTTCAATAAGATTTCTCGAGGATAACAAACATAGGTTTTGGGGAGATGCGGGGGTGATAGCAGAAGTGGCGGGTTATGAGAAAAGACTTGGACTTGCTAATGAGTATAACGAAAGCGTAGAGAGAATAAGAATTTTACGACCGGATCTCTTGGATTGGTATCAATCATTTAGATAGAGTTACGTAATCTGCAGAAACCCAACCTTCAACAGTTTCAGAAACTTTTATTTTTACCCACCCTGTTGTTTCGGACAAGACTGGATAAGTTTGCCCCGTGGTTGCCCTTGCTATTTCGGTCCCATTAAGCCCCGCTGAGCTTCTAACTCTTAGCCAACCCGTACCTGTGTTTTTTATAGTAGCTGTTTTTGCTGTAACCCCCTGTGCTAGTAGATTGTCTAAAGCAGCCTTGGCCTCTTTTGTTAATCCCGTACCATCTGTTGATCTTCCAAGATAAGCCCCTCGTTTCGCGTCTTTCAGACTTTGCAAATCGGTTTGGCTTATAAGTTGCTTGCCGTCTGCACCAAAAACGTTTCCTTTGTAGTCGATGAAATAATCAAATACCGTTTCTTTATTCAGTCCAACATCGTCTATGTTTATTCCACGTGTTTGGTTCCAGTACAAAATTCCCTTGACCCATGCTTCTGTGTCGGTAGAAACAGAAGTATTGTCGGTTGTAGCGTCATAAAGGCTCGGAGATCCCTCAAAGACTTTCATTACCGGGGGTACAGGGTAAGGGAACATCTTTATTGAGGCATTTAGAGTGTACCCCTTTTGAACATGTATCCTAGATGTTTGAGTTTCATACCCTGCCAGTGCAACCTTTAATTCATAGTCTCCTGTCGTAACAATGGATGAAGAAAACGGAGTCTTTCCGACTTCTGACCCATCTATATAAACAGTGGCTCCTGATGGATCGGACACGACTTTTAATGTGTCGGTTGGGTTATCCTTATCGAACCATAATTCCTGACCGGAAGAAAAAACATCAGAAATCCCCAAGTCCCTGATTATTCCAACGGCGAAGCTTACACCCTTAGTTGACGGCAGAAATTTTACTGAAGTTTGGTACTGCTGGGTATCGTTTTTGATAGTTATTGTATTTGTGCCAGGGTTTATAGTTTTTGATTCAAAAGGAGTTTCCCCAATAGATTTACCATTTAACAAAACGCCGGCTTTGCCGTTTGTCACATCCACTGACAAAATGGCTTTGCTTCCAAAACCAAAAATATTTCTCAGAAGCCCGCCCCCAAAGAAAACTACTAAAGCAACACCCACAATACCAAGAAAGTACATTAGAGCAGTTGAAAATGAATTTTTGTCATTGCTAATCGTGGATACTGACATTTGTTGATACATAAATTACCACGATGATGGTAAAATAGCAATATCAGTGTGGCTTGAAATACCGCCTTTATAACGTGTTTGGCCTGGTAGCCAAGTGGTAAGGCAAGGGTCTGCAAAACCCTTATACGCGGGTTCGATTCCCGCCCAGGCCTCCATACAAATGACGACAAAAGATTTAAAGGAGAAATATTTTAAATTCTTCGAAGAGAAGGGACATGTGGTTATTCCTTCCGCTTCTCTTGTTCCAGAAAATGATCCTTCAGCTTTATTTATATCTGCGGGTATGCAACCTCTAGTTCCATACCTACTGGGTGAGAAACATCCAGCAGGAGTTAGACTTGCAGATGTTCAAAAATGTCTACGAACAAACGATATTGAAGAGGTAGGAGATGGTTTTCACCTGACTTTTTTTGAGATGCTTGGGAATTGGTCTTTGGGGGATTATTGGAAAAAGGAGTCAATTGCCTGGAGTTTTGAGTTTTTAACGAAGGTTTTGAAAATATCAAAGGATAAATTGGCAGTTAGCTGTTTTGCGGGTGACAAGGATGCCCCAAAGGATGAGGAGGCAGCTCAGGCGTGGAAAGATGTGGGGATTAGTGAGAACAGGATCTTTTTTCTTGGAAAAAAAGATAATTGGTGGGGACCTGTTGGAGAAACTGGTCCTTGCGGACCTGACACCGAGATATTTTATTGGACTGGTAAAGGAGAGCCATCGGATTTGGTATCGGCCGAAGACACTGAGGGGTGGGTTGAGATTTGGAACAATGTTTTTATGGAGTATGAGAAAACTAGTGATGGGAAATACATTCAGCTTAAACAAAAAAATGTTGATACTGGAATGGGTGTTGAAAGAACTGTTTCGGTTATAAATAAAAAGGATAGTGTTTTTGAAGTTTCCCAGCTTAAAAAAATCTTAGATAAGGTTAAAAAGCTTTCAAAAAAACCAAATGAGAAATACGTCCGAATCATTGTTGACCATATAAGAGCAGCAACATTTGTTCTCGGAGATCAAAAATGCATTGCTCCATCTAACACCGAACAGGGATATGTATTAAGAAAACTTATAAGGAGGATAATAAGATGCGGAAGACTTTTACATATTGAAAAGCCGTTCTCAGTTGATTTATCAAAAATCGTCGTCGAAGAATATGGAAGAGATTATCCTGAACTTGTTGAAAATCAAGCTTTTATTGAGAAATATCTTAGATTGGAAGGTGAGAAATATGATCAGGCTCTATCTGAAGGACAGAAGGTATCGTTGAAAACGATTGAACCACTGAGAATAAATGTACATGAAGATATAACAGTGAGTGATGTTCCTAAAATCGCATTCGATTTATATCAATCGCATGGATATCCATTGGAAATGTTTCTTGATGATCTCAAAGAAAAGTTTGGGATAACAGATGAACAGGCTGAAAAGATAAGTCAAGAAGTCAATAAGCTTATGAGTGCACATAAAAATCTTTCAAGAAGTGGTGCTACACAGAAATTTAAAGGTGGTTTAGCTGATCAGAGTGAGACAGTTGTTAGGTACCATACTGCGACACACCTTTTGAATATGGCCTTAAAAAAAGTTTTGGGAAATCACGTGAGACAAATAGGAAGTAATATTACAGGGGAAAGGTTAAGATTTGACTTCCCGAATCAGGAAAAACTCACGGAAGACGAGATTAAAAAGGTTGAAAAAATAGTTAATGATGTGATTGACGAAAAGCTCCCCGTAGATTTTGAGGTTCTCCCAAGGGAAGAAGCTATCAAATCGGGCGCTGAATTTTTACAGGGCGAACAATACCCGGATCAGGTTAAGGTTTACTATGTTGGCAGTAGAGAAGATGCAGTTAGCAAGGAACTGTGTGGTGGTCCACATGCTAAAAATACTGGCGAATTAAAACATATCGAGATTTATAAACAGGAGAAAATGGGAGAAGGCAAAATGCGCGTATACGCTAGGTTTATATCCTAAAGCCCTTGAAATCTTGAAATGATTATAGTTTCATTGTAGTATCCATATCTCAGGAGGGGATTTTTTATGGCAGTAACATTAAGCAAAATTAAACCTTTATCTGATTATATTTTGGTCGAGCCTTCACAAGGTGAGACAAAACTTCCGTCCGGAATAGTAATTCCCGATACGGCAAAAGAAAAGCCTCAAGAGGGAAAGGTCTTGGCCGTGGGGCCAGGTAGAAGAGATGATAAGGGAAATATTGTTCCTATGGGAGTGAAAACTGGGGATATTGTAATGTTTAAAAAGTGGGGCGGAACTGAAATGAAAGTTGAAGGTAAAGAAATGCTTCTCGTAAAGGAAGAAGATATTTTGGCTATAATTGAAAGTTAAATTGGAGGTAATAATATGGCAGCTAAAAATATAATTTATGGGGATGATGCACGGGAGAAACTTAAAGCGGGTGTTGAAAAACTTGCAAAAGCAGTTTCTACAACTCTCGGCCCAAAAGGTGGAAACGTTGCGTTGGATAGAAGTTGGGGAACTCCTAATGTTGTTCACGATGGTGTAACGGTTGCAAAAGAGATTGAACTCGAGGATAAGTTTGAGAATATTGGAGCGCAAATTGTGAAAGAAGCTGCCTCTAAAACTAATGACGTTGCTGGAGACGGAACTACAACAGCCGTGATTTTATCAAACGCGATCGTTGAGGAAAGTTTTAAGGCGATTTCCTCAGGTGCAAATCCAATGATTTTAAGAAGAGGTCTAGAGAAAGCTACCTCAGTTGTCGTTGAGGAAATTTCAAGAATATCAAAAAAGATTTCGAGTAAAGAGGAAAAAATTCAAATAGCAACAAACTCTGCTCAAAATGCAGAAATAGGAAAGTTGATTTCTGACGCAATGGAAAAGGTGGGAGACGAGGGTGTGATTACTGTTGATGAGTCAAAAGGAAACAATATTGAGCTTGAGTACAAAGAGGGAATGCAGTTTGATAAAGGTTACTTGTCTCCATATTTTATGACTAACGCGGAAAAAATGGAGGCTATGGTAGAAAACCCCTATATTTTGGTTACTGATTCCAAGATTTCCAGTATGCAATCCCTTCTTCCTCTCCTTGAAAACCTGATGAAAGTGTCAAAGGAACTCGTCCTTATCTGTGATGATGTTGATGGGGAAGCACTGGCTACTTTAGTCGTTAATAAACTTAGGGGGATATTAAACGTATTAGCGGTTAAAGCCCCTGGGTTTGGGGATAACAGAAAGGCACAACTGGAGGATATAGCGGTTTTGACAGGTGCAACGTTTATAAGCGAGGAAACGGGAAGAAAAATAGATTCTGTAACGGTGGAAGACCTTGGAAGAGCAGATAGAGTTATATCGAATAAAGATATGACTACTATAGTTGGAGGAAAAGGTGACAAAAAGAAAATTAGAGAGAGAACCAAAATGCTCTCTTCGCAAGTTGATAAAGAAACTTCAGATTATGAAAGAGACAAGATCAAAGAAAGATTAGCGAAGCTTAGTGGTGGTGTCGCTATCATTAAGGTTGGGGCAGCGACTGAAGCGGAGTTAAAAGAATTGAAACATAGGGTAGAGGATGCTGTTAACGCGACAAAAGCAGCAGTGGAGGAGGGAATAGTTCCAGGAGGGGAGATTGCGTTTATAAAGCTTAAGGACTCATTAAAGAGCTTGAAACTTGAGGGTGACGAAAAGTTAGGAGTGAAGATTCTAAACGATGCATTAGACCAACCGATAAAGTACCTCATTAGGACTACTGGATTGGACGTAAAAACGGTGCTCGCCGAAATAAAGAAAAGAACTGAAGAGGAAAAGAACAAAAATATTGGTTTTGATGTCATAAAAATGGACTATCTTGATATGGTAGCAGATGGGATTATCGATCCTGCTAAAGTTATAAGAAGCGCTCTGCAAAACGCGGTGTCGGCGGCAATCATGATACTAACCACGGAGTGTCTCGTTACGGAAGTACCAAAAAAAGAAGACAAATCTAATCATGCAGAAGATTTGGGATACTGAAAGAATTTTGTCTTAGTTCGTTTTAGCAAAATCTTGTATTTGGTGAGTATCCTTTTACTATTATCGTTTTTGTTAAAATGTATAAATTCATTTTTGATGGTCTCGGTCGTAATTTTTGTTCTCATATACCAAAATTGTGCTTTCATCGCCAACTTATTGACAAAATCTAACACAAAGCTATTGGAACTTTCCGGTTTTTCAAATACTTGTGGATATGCAATATTAAAATTCACGTAGTAATTTTTTACCCATCTATTTGATTGCATAAATCTAAAGTATGTCTCGTCTCTGTCAAAAAAGGGCTGCATGGATATAATATTTTGTGCTATATAAATATTTCTTTTACTTTTTTTCCAAGCTGAGTATCTCTCATCCATGAAAATATTGGGGCAAATTTCTCTTTCCTCGTGTTTCGTAGAGAGATTATTTGTGAGTTTAAGAATCAGAAATACAAGTCCCCTTGTAAGCCAGACTCGGTTTTTCATAGTTACGAATAAAAGGTCAATGTCAGATCCCTCTTCTTTGTTATAATTTGCTGCTGATCCAGTCACTGCGATCATTTTTATCCAAGGGATTTTTTCTAGCATGTGTAAAGTTTTATCTTTTCTCTTTAAAGTAAGTTTAGTTTCTGACTTTCTCTTGTTGATATTAACAGGTTTGATCTCAGAAAGGTAAAATCTCCCATCGTTTTGCGTTACCAAACCATATCTCACTAGTTTTTTTAGTTCTTTTTTAAATTGTTTGGCACCGAAACGGTTTTTTGAAATAAGATTTGTAAAAATTTGGCCAGATGTTAATGGATAATTGAAAACACCACTGTATGAAAGCGTTTTTATTATAGATTCGGTACAGGGATTTAATTTCTTTTCAGGCATGTTAACCGTTTGAATCTAGTACTTCGTTTACTATGCTGTCCGCTTGTGCATTTTTAATTCTCGGTACATGTATGTACAATACTTCTTTAAAACTTTTTTCCAGGGCTTTGGCCTGCTCCCACAGTTTTTTAAGTTCCTTGTCTTTCACCTTAAAGCTACCATTTAGTTGGCTAACTACTAATTGACTATCTAAGTAACATTCAAGTTCTGAAGCTTTCTTTGCTAAGCATATCCCAAGACCTTCTATTACTGCTTTGTATTCTGCCTCGTTGTTTGTGGATCTTCCTATGTATTTCCCGATTTCTTTTACTACTTTTCCGTGTACCGTTTTAATTACCACCCCAATTGCTCCGGGACCAGGGTTTCCTCTTGCTCCCCCATCTGTGTACAAAATAAGTTTCATATTTGACCTTAATTAACTCTTTGAATACTCTTTTATGCAGATTGCGAAGCATGCCGCCAGAAGAGATGTGAGCACACCCCCAGCTATAAATAGATAGATTGATTTGTAAGGAAGTCTTACCAGAGGTTGAGTTGAAACCAAGGATACCGATAAGTTAGGATCCCCCTTTTTATTTAGCTCACTCGTGACACCTACGGTTGCGTTTGCCATGCTGATCCAAAGTCTTTGCGCCTCGTCATACGTTCTTCCTTTTATCGTAACGGAAATTACTTGCGGACCAGGCTTTTTAATACTAATTAATTTATTTAACGCCTTTATATTTGCGCTAGTTAAAGGAATCTGGTTTGTTTCCAGAATAATTTTTTTGATATCTAAACTATCCATTAAAGCTAACACAGAATTTGTGTACGCTGCGGCGGTTTGCTGTCCGTAGTAACCTTCATAAGTAAAATAAGCGGTTTCCTTGTTCACACTTCTATTTATAAACAGGGAACCCGTGGCTATATATTTAGAAGGGAAAAAGTAAGCTGCTACGCCGATAAAAATTCCTGCTACAAAAGAGATTCCTAATAACTTTTTGTATCTTTCCATTTTTTTAAAAATGTGTTTTATTTCCATATCTAAAATGAATTATACCAGCAAATCATTGTGTTAAAGCGTTCTAAAATCTACTATAATCATTAGTAAAACATACCTGAGATTAATCTCAGCTGCCCAAGATGCCAAAAAAACAAGTTATAACAAAATCTGCCCTGGTTCCGACGGTACTTATTACCGGTGGGGCGGGTTTTATAGGTTCGCATTTGGCTGAGGCCCTGTTGGAGAACAACGCGAGAGTTATTGTTATTGATAATTTCAAAACGGGCAAAAAAATCTACGTTAAAGACCTTTTGACGAACAAGAACTTTGCTTTATATGATGCTGACATTAACATTGGACTACCCCCCGAAATCGAAAGTGTCGATTATATCTTTCACCTAGCCGGGGTGGAGGAGTACTTATACAGTAAAGATTTCCTAGATCTTGATGCACTTTTTACGAATTCATTAGGGACAAAGAATCTCTTAGATTTAGCAAGAAAGTCGTCAGCAAAATTTCTTCTTGTATCTACGATAGATGTGTATCAAGGAAGAATATCCCAACTTTATCTTGATAGGTATTTTGGAGTTAAATCTGGCGACGAAAATAAATTCAGCTTAATTGAAGCCAAGAGATTTGCAGAGGCGATAGCATGGGAGTATTTCAAGACTCATGATGTTGATGTCAGAATTGTAAGGCTCCCTGAAGTTTACGGTCCGAGAATGGATCTTTCATCAAGTGGGTTTTTGGGAGGGTTTATAAAAAACGTCCTAGAAGGAAACTCAATCGAAATATTCGGAGAAGGTACAAGGAAAGAATATTATCTCTACATTTCAGATGTAATATCAGGGCTCGTAAAAGCCCAATTTAACCAGAAAACAAAGGGAAATATATACTCACTCGTTCCGGAAGAGCCTGTTTCCGCCTTGGAAACCGCGTATATGGTAAAAAGCTTGGCTGATGCAAACCTTCCCGTACAATTTAAACCTGATATATCGGATTTTAAGCCACAGTTAAATACTGCTGATACTTATAACGTTAAGGATTTGAGTTGGAGCCCAAAAGTGACGATGAAGGAAGGTATTGCAAAAACACTTGAAGGTTTTGGTTACTCAGTAAATACTCATGCATTTAAACCTAATAAATTAGTTGAGCAAAAGCTCCAAGAAATAGACAAGAAAGAAGCTAGTAAGGAAGAATTGGTTTCACTCCAAGGGATTGTTGCCGAAAAGATCATTCCTTCAGTGAAAGCTGTTACAACATCATATGTTTCTGAGTTACCAGGGTATAAACAGAGCGAGAAACCGATAAAAGTTTTACAGAAAGAGATCGGGATGCCGAAGCGCACTATATTAAAACCTAGCAGTGTCTTTAACTCAGTAGGTGAGAAGGCAAAAGGAATAAAGTTCGGAATCAAGGGGAGTGTAGGGTATGGCGCCAGTATCGCAGCTATTGTTATTGCTGGGTTGTTAGTTTTTGTTGTGTTACCAGCATCCACGATTTACTTTAACGTTTTAAAGGCTGTTACATCTCTGGAAAAAGTCCAAGCCACTGTTTTTCAGTTAAATTCTGATGAACTTATGAAAGAGACCTCTACTGCTATGATAGGCTTCAGAAATGCAAGATTGTCTTTAAGGAAAATGAATTGGATTTTTAAAGTTCTTAGAAAAGATAAACAGTTTACTTCTTATGACAAAATCTTGGGATCCTTGACCCTGTTTTCGAATGCAGCATATTCCGCTGCGATTGCTGTAAAACCTGTAGAGCTGGTTTTGAACACCCTGATGCCAGATAGCACTGGTGTATTGAACCCAGACTCCTTGGTTCAAGCGAAATTTGCCATTTCTGAGGCCAAAAATTACCTTAGCCTTGCAGAAGCGGATCTTTCGGGCGTTGATGCAAATATGTTTCCAGGAAAAATTAAGATGAAGATTAATGATTACCAAGGATATGTAGGAATGACCAAAGAAGCCTTGAATTCCGGCTTTACAGTTGTATCAGAGCTTCCACAGATACTGGGTGTAAATGGCGAAAGCAAATATATTTTCTGGTTTCAAAATTCGAACGAGATAAGACCAACTGGGGGCTTTATAGGATCATACGGTGTATTAACACTTGATAAGGGGAAGATAAAAAACTTTGTTATTGACGATATATATAACCCTGACGGTCAGATAGATATAAGAAAGATCAGTGTAACTCCCCCTGATCCAATTAAGACTTTTTTAAAAGAGAATGTTTTACATTTGAGGAACTCAAATTGGGATCCAGACTTTCCAAAATCAACGAAAATGTTCGATGACTTATATTTCAAAGTCACTGGGGAGACCATAGACGGTTACGTTGCTCTAGACCTGGACTTTGTGAAAAACATTTTGAATGTAACAGGGCCTGTATTCTTGGCTCCTTACAATGAGGATATCAGCTCAAGTAACCTTTACGAGAGGGCTCAATACTACAGTGGTTTTGACTACAAGGAAGGATCAACCGACAAAAAGTCTTTCTTGACAGTTCTTGGGAGCAAGTTACTCGAAAAATTGTTTGCCCTGAAAAGAGAAAACTATCCGCAGCTTATGAATGAGATTGGAAAGTCTTTGGACGAGAGGCATTTAATGATTTATTTCACGAATAACCCTCTTGATGAACTACTTAAGCAAAAGAAGTGGGATGGGAGCCTGGTTGATACCACAGGGGATTATCTTTACGTTGTAAATACTAACCTTGGAGGTACAAAGGCAAACTACTATATCAAAAACAAGATGACCTATGAAGTAAATTCTTTAACTAGGGATGGACTTTTAAGGGCAAATTTGTATTTGGATTACACGCATACGGCGAACGACAATGCTTGGCCTGGCGGTCCCTATAAAGATTACGTTAGAGTATTAACTCAAAATGGTTCAAAGCTTACAGGTGCAAAAATTGTTTATAACAGCGGTTCCGAAATAGATATTTTTAAGGATATCATTGTTTCAAAGGAAGGAAATTATAATTCCTTCGAAACAAGCTTTGAGATAGATCCTAAAGAGACAGCTAGATTGCTTATAAGTTATGACTTACCGGTTAATCTTTCTATCACAAAAGATCAGGGAAAGTACAGTTTAGTGTGGCAAAAGCAGCCTGGCACCAGTTCGGATGAGTATTATTTTATATTTAACCCACCCTTTGGAACTAAAATTGGGGGAAAGAGTGACTTTTTAACAATAGATAACGGTTCCTTAAAAACGAACGGTATCTTCACAAAGGACCTTAATTTATCAATAATACTAAAATAAATTCGTCCTTTTCCTTGCCGAAGTGCGTTCAAGCTCATATAATCTAGAGTAATGCCTACAGCTGTTTTACCTCAGTCAAATAGACAGCACCCAGTTCCGCAAAATATTATGGATGTGGAATTTAAGCTTATTGGGGACCTTACAATGAGGCAGTTTTCCTATCTCTTTGTGCTTGGGCTTTTAGCTTATCTATCCTATCTTTTCGTCTTTGGCGTTCTCAAGCTCCCTGTTGTTGTTTTTCTTGTTCTTTTAGCTGTAGGGCTAGCTTTTGTTCCTATACAGGAAAGGGGTATGGACGAATGGATAGTTAATTTTTTTAGAGCGATAAAGAGTCCCACCCAAAGAGTTTGGAAAAAGGAACCTCAACTTCCCAGCGCCTTTGTTTATGATAGCCTTGCTGTGGTTAGGCAGGAAATGATTACTCTAGCCCCAACTTCTAGCAGAAGGAAGCTTGAAGAGTATTTAAGATCTCAGGAGAAAAACGTGCAGGAAGACCCGTTGGATATTCCCATAAAAGAGTACACATTGAAGGTTAATCAAGCTTATCCGAATGTAAGAAGGACCACCGCGGTCTCGCCACGGGTCGGGGTTTTGGTAGAAGAGCTCATGGAGGAAGTTCCAACAGAGTTGCCAGAAAAACCTGGTGAGAAGTATGAGGAAGAAAAAAAGCAAGAAGGGTTTGCTGAGAAAGAATTGTCCACAACACCAGCAATAAAAGAGGTGTCAAAGCAGATACCAGGTACGAAAGTCAAAGTCGCTGTATCAAAACCGGGGAGTGTTACTAAATCTCGAATAGAGCAGGTTGATTTTACACGACCGAAGATGCTTAGCTTCTCTGCTAGCAGTTATGACTACCAGCCGATTACACCAAATATGCACTCTGGAAGGAAGTTCATCAACTTAACTCCTTCACAAGGTGAGCTAATTTTACCCATAAGAGGAGAGAGGGTCTTAAGAACAGCAGGCGAGTTAAAGAGTGATGTAGACCTAAAAGAAAAGGCAAAACAATTAAAAGGTTACTTGAGTGCTATTAGGCAAGACGAGAGCCTTGCTGCTGTTCTGAAGAAAAGCGAGCCTCAGACTCCGGTCATTGAAAGGAAGCCAACAGGCTTTCCAATATCAGAAACGATTGATGTCGAACGCAATATAGGGAAGGAGGCAGAAAGTACCGTTGATAAACTGAAAGTTCAGAACGAGGAACTATCAGGGGAAATTGCCAGATTAAAGACCCAAATTGAAAGAGGTAAATCAATGTCTATTAGGACTGATGATCAGGAAAGTCTGCTTAGAAGACTTGAAATTCAGAAAGAGAAGATTGCTCAAAGTTACTCAGAGTTGAAGCTACAGTATCAAGACCTCCAAAAGCAATTTGCAGAGAAAAAAACGACGCCTGCTTATCAAACTCCTCAGGCGGCACAACAAGCGCAGGTACGTCAGTTAACGGACAAACCAAACATTTTAAGTGGCGTTGTTAAGGATTCGAACGGAAAATTTTTAAGTGACATTCTTTTAATTATCAAAAATCGTAAGGGAGAGGCTGTTAGAGCGTTCAAAACTAATGTGATGGGAGAATTTTCTGTCGCAACGCCGCTGAACAACGGAACTTATACTATTGAAGTAAGTTTATCTAATAAATCTCCCCTAACGTTTGATATAATTCCTATAGAGGTTAAAGGAGGGGTTATTCCTTCCCTGGAGATAGTTGGAAGATAACATGGCTGCTCAAAACACTGTTACAACTCAAGATCACCTAGACATTCAAGATATAAGAGATAACTTTGTAATATTAAAAAATGGTACTGTCTGCGCTGTCATACAAACCACTGCTGTGAATTTTGATCTTTTATCTGAAATTGAACAAGACGCAATAATTGCGGCGTTCTCGATGCTTTTAAACTCAATTACTTTTCCTATCCAAATTGTTATAAGATCAAGGAAATTAGACATTACAAAATATGTAGAAAAAGTTAGGAAAGTTGAGAATAAACTTACAGATCCCCTTTTGAAACATCAAGCTGAAGCTTACAGAAAGTTTGTGCAGGAAGTTATTAAGGTGAATGAGGTTTTGGATAAGAAGTTTTATGTTGTTGTCCCATCAGGAGTATCTCGAGTAGGAACAGAAGGAGGAGGGGCTTTTGACTGGATAATGAGATTGATGGGAGCCCATAACAAAAGGGTGGATGTAAATGTTGAATATGCATTACAAGCTGGCAAAGTTGAATTATCCCCAAAAGTGGATCACGTTTTGAAGGAATTTAATAGAATAGGTATAAAAACCAAGCAGCTTACGACGCAGGAACTCGTTGAACTCTATTTTGATATATACAACCCGTCGAGTATTCACGGTCAAAGGATCCGAACTAACATTGATGATTATAAGACTGCAATCGTAAATCCTGCGATTATCGAGGAGTAAAGAATATGCCACTAAATCTATTTACAATGTTTGATAAGACAAAAAATAAGAAGGTTCAGGCAGGGGAAAAAATCACTCCCAGTGAAAAAACACCACCCCAGATACTGGCTGAAGGTATGGTTAATGTAAAGGATATTATTGCACCTTCCGCTATGGAAGTTGATTTTAACAACCTGAAAATTGGTAGTACATATTACAGGACGTTGTTTATTTCCGGCTATCCAAGATTTGTAGGCGCGAATTGGCTTTCACCAATAATTAATTTTGAACACACATTAATGATGTCCATGTTTTACTACCCAGTTAAATCTAAGGTTATTCTTGATGATTTGAGAAGAAAAATCACTGAGCTTGAAGCGACATCAATGTCAAATGCGGAAAAAGGAAAAATTGTTGATCCGGTTGTTCAAGCTGCGCTTGAGGATGCTAACGCCTTGCAGGAACAACTTGTAAAGGGAGCTGAAAAGTACTTTCAGTTTTCCTTTTATATTACGGTCCCCGCTGCATCTCAAGAAGAATTGGATGATATTTCCTCAAGGCTTGAGTCAACACTAGCTTCTTTACTTTTGATCTCAAAGTCAGCTGCGTTACAGATGGAAGATGGATTCCAATCTTCCATACCTACTGGAATGGACAAGCTTCTTATTACAAGAAATATGGATACAACAAGTCTAGCAACAACGTTCCCATTTACATCCTCGGACCTAACAATGGAGGATGGGATAATGTATGGGATCAACAAACACAACGGCTCTTTAGTTATCTTTGATAGGTTCTCGATGGAAAATGCAAACGAGGTTGTCTTTGCAAAATCTGGTGCTGGTAAATCTTACTTTGTAAAGCTTGAGGCTCTCAGGCTTTTGGTTTTTGGGGCGGAGGTTATGATAATTGACCCGGAAGAGGAATATAAAGAGCTATGTAACGTAGTTGGTGGAAACTACATAGACTTTTCAGCAAACTCAAAACATAAAATAAATCCATTTGATTTGTCCGGGATTATAGTTGAGGGTGAAAACGAACTCGGTCAGAAACTTATTTCACTTATCACGCTTTTGAAATTAATGCTTGGTGGATTAACAGCGACGGAAGAAGCTTTGTTAGATAAAGCACTAATAGAAACTTACAGGATAAAAGGCATCACGTCCGATCCTGATACCCAAGCCACCAAAGAGCCTCCTGTTATGGAAGATTTGTATAAAGTGTTATTGGGAATGGAAGAACCGGAAGCAAAAAGTATGGCTGAAAGACTAGAAAGATTTATTAAAGGCTCAATGACTGGGATTTTTGATGCTCAATCAAACATTAACTTAACCAGCAAGATGTCAGTTTTCTCAACGAAAAATCTCGAGGAGGCTTTAAGACCTATTGCGTTTTACATGATTTTGGATTTCATATGGACGACTATAAGAAGGGACCTCAAAAAAAGAATCCTAGTCGTTGAAGAGGCGTGGTATCTAATGCAGAACGAAGATAGTGCTAGGTTTATTTATGGAATTGCAAAAAGAGCAAGAAAATATTACTTGGGCTTGACTACAATTTCACAGGATGTTGATGATTTCCTAACATCCGAATACGGTAAAGCAATCGTCACAAACTCTTCTATTCAAATGCTTTTGAAGCAACACCCTGCTGCCATCGATAAAGTTGTTGATACATTCTATTTGTCCGAGGGAGAAAAAAGGTTTTTGCTTTCGGCGGCAATAGGTGAGGGATTGTTCTTTGCCGGTGCTAACCACGTTGCTATAAAAGTCATGGCGTCTGAAGCTGAGAATAAATTGATAACCACAAATCCGGAGGAGCTTTTGAGGATGAGAAAAGAAAAAGAGCTTCAGGAAAAGGGTCAGATTCCTGGTGTAGCTAAGCAGAAGCTTGTGTATAAACCTTATGTGCCTCCGGCAAGTGAAGACACCTACGAAACTTTTGATAAAGGTGGGGCTACAAAGCCGGAATTTACTCCCCAGCAAAATAAGCCTGAAGTCAAGGTAGCTTCTCCAAAACCTCCCACTGAGGCAGGGGTTGGAGAGAAGAAAGATATAGGTTCGCAGACTCCAAATATTAAACCAAGTGTTTCTGGTGTTCCTAGCCCGTCAGGTACTGCTCCTTCACAACAACCACAAATAAAACCACAGCCAAAGGCTGAGGGGACGCCTTTGAGTGTAAACAAGACTATTAATATACGAAAACAAAACGATGGAGATGATTATATAAACAGAGGTCCTTCCGCGGAGGACATTTTGGATTCAGTTGAGGAGATGAGAAAGCAGATGAACCAGCCAAAACCACAACAGCCAAAACCCGCGCAGGATAACCCAATAAAAGACAACGGGGATATGGATTTAAGATAATTTTTTCCAGGAAAACTATATCTGCATCGGCATTATTATGTGTACGAAATCCTTTAGATTGTCAGGTTTAAACAAGCAGGGGGAAAGATTTCCATTAGACATAAATTCAATATTTTCGGATTTAATGTTGATCAAAAAATCTAATAGATACTTTGAGTTAAAGGCTATTTCTAGAAGTTCTCCGTCTACTTCCGCAGGAAAATTGCTTTCATGCTGACCTGTCTCTTCTGAGAGTGAAGTTATTTTTATTTTTCCGTCAGGATCAAAACGTACTTTTATTGTATTGTTTCCCTCTTTTGCAAATATATCTGTAAGTCTTACTGCTTCGAAAAAGTCTACTGTTGTAAAATCAGCCTTTATTACACGATCTGTTGGAATTATTTTCTTGTAATCCGGATACTGTCCATCAATAATTCTTGTGGCTATTAATGTGTCTTCAGATTTGAATAAAGCAAGATTCTCATCCTTATTTAAAGTAAATGAGATAGGTTCTGTGGAGGAAGAAAATATTTTTGCAACTTCGGATAATGTTTTTGCTGGCAGAACTACCGAAAAATCGTCTACTGTGGATTTAATTGTTATTATTTTTTCTGAAAGTCTGAAACCATCTGTTGAGGCAAAAGTAAGTTTGTTTTTCGAGAACTCCAAGAAGATTCCTGTGAAAACGGGTCTACCGGTGTCGGTACCTGAGGCGAAAGCGACTAGAGAGATAACCTCATTTAAAATTGCAGGATCGAACTCTAAAATTTTAGTCTTTTTGGGGAACGTTGGAAGTTCTGGAAAATCGTGAGCACTGCTCCCATTAAACTTTGACTTAGTGTTTTTTGAGCTGACTGTAAGGATCTCATCTTTGACGTAAGCGTTAATGGGACCTGGTGGGAGGTTGGTCACAAAATCCTTTAGAAGTTTTGCTGGAATGGTTGTTGACCCCTCCTCTTCGATAGATGCCCCAACATGAGTAGAAATTGCGGTTTCAAGGTTGGTGGCTGAGAGTTTTAGCCTACCCCCGTCGGTTGATATCAGCACATTTGACAGTATAGGAAGGGAGCTTTTAGCAGGAACAGCGTGCATAATCGTTTGCAATCCCTTTGATAAGTTTTCCTGTAGGCAAGAAAATTTCATTTTACTTTTTTCTTAGAAGCAACTTTCTTTGGCTTAAGGACTACTCTTCTGCCTTCACCCTCACCCGTGCTTTCAGACGTTACATCGTCATATTCGGAAACGAAAACATGAATTTGTCTTCTTTCCCAAGGGTTCATAGTAGGAAGTTCCATTTCTTTTTCAAAAAATCTTACCTTGTCGATATATCCTCTGGCCATTTCTTGGAGTTTTTCGACCCTAGCATTCCTATAACCATTTATGTCTATTGACAAAACTATTTGTTTTTCGGTTTTTCTGAAAACTATCAGTTTTATAAGTGTTTGCAATGCATCAAGGGATTGTCCTCTAAAACCTATTAAGAAATTTAAGTTATCCCCGAAAACTGCAACTGAATACGCATCTTCATCGGTTTTTTCCACTGTATACTCGGGTTTTATCCCGATTAAGGAAAATATTTTCTTTAAGGCCTCTTCAATTATTTCTTTTATGTCCATATATTACTTAGGAGAAACGTAGGGGCAGAACGTTACATATCCTTTTTAACAAATTTTAGTTTGTTTATCCAGGGTTTTAATCCTCCCCAACCCGAGAATAAATACGTTTGAACTATTTGAAAGACTGTTGATATAAAGATGTAAAGCATAACTCCCGATGGGAGAGTAAGACCAAAAACGAAAAACATAATCGGCATTACGTACAAATTTTGTTTTTGCATGACTTGTGCAATATCATCGGCGTGGTCAGGTGTTTTTTTTACAGCTTTATCGGCAATATTTGAATAGGGCATCATCATCTTTGTTACGATAAACTGCGCAGCGACCGATAAAATTGTAACAATTATGTACGGGTCAGGTTTAGTCAAATTCAGGTACAAAAAAGATGTATTAATGGCCTCTCCAACGGGGAACCTGAATGATGGGAAGTACAGTCTGTTGTTTAGAACTTGGACATCATTCGCAAGCGTAAACATCGCTATAACGCGATAAATAGCTATCATAAAAACGAATGTAAATATAGTTGTGATACAGCCTGCTCCTGGATTTATCCCGTGTCTTTTGAAAAGAAGCATTTGCTCTTCAGCCAGTTTCTTTTTGTCGTAACTGAATTTCTTTTTTAATTTTTGGAGTTCGGGTTGAATGTCGTTTTGTTTTTTTGCCATCTTTAAGGAAGGGATTGTTAACGGTATAAGGACAAATTTAACGATTATAGTGAAAAGGATTATCGCAATACCTAAACTCCCCGTTGCTCTGTATAAAGTTACAAGTAGATTCAATATTGGGTTAATTAATATTGTGTCCCACATAAAATAAAATATTCTGTCATTTTACAGGATCATACCCTCCCGTTGAAAATGGATTACATCTGATGATTCTTTTTAAACCCATCCAACCACCTTTTAAAACTCCGTATTTTTCAACTGCCTGGTAAGTATACTCCGAACAGTTAGGTTGATACCTGCACACGTTCAAACCAAAATTAGTTAGAGAAAGATACTTTTTGTAAAACTTTATCGAAATCAGCATTAATTTCTTCATATGTTTTTTCCAAAGAAGCGATTTTTGGATGTATCACGATCCACAAATTTTCTTTGTCTATTTTATCAAAATTGTTTCTTATAGCTTCTCTGTATAGTCTTTTTATCCTGTTTCTTACCACAGCATTTTTGTGGAATTTATTTGAAACAACAACTCCGACTTTTACTGGCCCTGTATAATTTTTTGGCGTTAAAAAGTAGACATGAAAGAGCTCGCCTTCGTATTTTTTTCCATACTTCCTAGCAACGTTAAATTCAAAATTGGAAGAGAGACGGTTTACCTTTTTAAGCATTTTTAAATTTAGCTTCTAAACTACTTTGATTTTGAAACGACTGAGAGTTCCTTTCTTCCTTTTGCCATTCGTCTTTTTATAACGTTCCTACCACCGGGTGTTGACATCCTTTTTCTGAAACCGTGAGTCCTTGCTCTTTTCCTTTTTTTAGGTTGATAGGTTCTGAATGTTTTTGCCATATTTGAATCCTTTTTTTAACAGGTGGAGTTTATAGAATATTTGCGGTATAGTCAACCATATGAGTAGCGATGCGAGTCAAGAACCACAAATAAAATTCGATGATTTTACCAAAGTTGATATGAAAGTAGGAACCGTCTTATCGGCGGAAAATATCATGGGGTCCGAGAAACTTTTAAAACTTGAGGTTGATTTTGGCAGTTTTGGGAAAAGGCAGATATTATCCGGGATAAAAGAGTGGTACAAACCAAAAAGTCTGGTAGGAAAGCAGTTCGCATTTGTTGTTAATATAGAGCCTAGAAAGATGATGGGACTTGAATCCCAAGGAATGATCTTAGCCGCAGATTCCGATGATAGTGCAGTTCTTCTTGTTTTGAAAAAGAAGATCAAAAACGGCACTTCTGTAAGATAATTATCATGTTGGCAGTTTTTAGAAAATATCCAAAATGAAAACATATTACATAAAAACTTATGGGTGTTCATCAAATGAGGTAGATTCCAACTTGATCGCGGGTGTGTTGGAAGAGTTTGGTTTCGGAGAACTACCCTCATTTAAGTTTAAAAATGAGGTAGAGGAGGTAAGTTATGTTTTGAAAAGGGCAGATGTTTTTATTGTAAATTCATGCTCAGTGAGACAAAAGAGTGAAGATAAAATTTACGGATTGGGAAAAATCATTAATCAGTTTGAAAAGGAAGGTCCGAAAAAATCATGCGTTATTTTAACTGGATGTTTGGTGGGAAGTGCGGTTGGTTCCAGGAAACCTAATTCATTCAAGCAATTAAGGGGAAAAACCAGGAATTTTGATGGGTATTTTTCTCCAAATGATATTTCGGAGTTTGTAGAAATTCTAAAAATGCAGGGATTGATCAAAAAGGGACGGGAATTTAAAGAAAATGAGATTAAAAATAGGCAGGAGGGCAAAAAACACGCTTTTGTAAACATTTCCTTCGGATGTGATAACTTTTGCAGTTATTGTATTGTTCCGTTTTCTCGGGGGAAAGAAATTTCAAGATCGGAAAAGGAAATTTTGGATGAAATCAAATGTCTCGTCAAAAATAAAACTGAAGAAGTAACTTTATGCGGGCAAAACGTCAATTCTTGGAATCTAAATAAAAGCGAAAAAACAAAAGTTAGAATGGGAAGCAGAAGGAGAATTCCATTTGCGGATCTTCTTAGAAAAATACACAAGATAAAAGGCCTGAAGAAAATCGATTTTATTTCCTCAAACCCGTTTGACTTTACTCAGGATTTAGTTGCTGCCATTAAACTTCCTAAGATTTCAAATTATATGCATATTGCTGTTCAGTCAGGTAGTGACGAAATTCTGAGAGCGATGAACAGAAGACACACTGCTAAAGAGTTTTTGGATTTGGTTAAAAGGATAAGGAAAGCTAAACCTGGAGTTGAGATCGGAACCGATTTAATTGTAGGTTTTCCCGGAGAGACCAGAAAACAGTTTATGGATACAGTTAAGCTTGTTAAAAAAGGTAAGTTCGCAGTTGCTTTTATTGCTATGTATTCTCCAAGAAGAGGAACTTATGCCGAGAAATACCTTGACGACAACGTTCCTTTGAAAGAAAAGAAATGGAGACACGCTTACCTTACAAAAATCTGGAAAGAAACTAAACATGGGTAAAAGGAAAATTTTCATAATTTTAGGTCCAACATCCACAGGAAAAACCTCCCTGGCCCTTAGTCTGTGCAAAGATTTCAATGGGGAGATAATTTCCGCTGATTCAAGACAGATTTATAAATATATGGATATTGGGACAGGAAAGATTCCTATGAATTCAGAAGTTGAGATCAAAAGAGAGGATACCTATTGGGTTTTGGGTAAAGTAAAAACTTGGGGATACGATTTGGTAACACCTGATCGATTTTTTTCAGGATATGATTTTTCAGTTTTTGCATTAAAAAAAGCCGACGAAATACTCAGATCGGGAAAAAACGTTTTCTTGGTAGGGGGGACAGGTTTTTATATAGACCTTTTTACTGGAAAAGTTAAGCCATCAAACGTGAAACCTGATCTTGAACTGAGAAAATCTTTAGAGAAGATGAGATTAGAGGAGCTCCAAGGGAAATTGGAAGGTTTAAATCGTAAGGTATTTGAGAAAATAGATAAACAAAACAAGGTCAGACTAATAAGAGCTATAGAAAGACAAATTTCCAAGAATATAAATGAGACCTCTCTTCCATACATCGAGAACTATAGTTTTGTTCAAATCGGTCTGAATTCCCAGCGGGGTATTTTACACAAGAGAGCAGATTTGTGGGTTGATGAGATCTGGCGGCAGGGATTAGTAGAGGAAGTACGAAAGTTAATTGAAATGGGTTACAATGATTCTCTAAAGCTTCAGGGAATAATATATAAATCTGTGATGCAGTTTGTTGATGGGAAGATATCCAAAGAAGATGCAATACAGCTATCTAAATACGATGTCCATAAATATATTAAGAGGCAACTAACGTATTTTAAGAAAAATAAAGACATTGCTTGGGTAGATATTTCCGAAGACGGCTATAAGAAAATGATATACAATAAAGTTGAAAAGGAACTTAGAAGATGGATAAACAGGTAATTATATCTGTAAAAACGATAATTATAAGTATTCTAATCGCTCTGGGTGTTTATGTTTTGTTCAGACTTGGTCCCATAATCGGTATTTTGCTAATCGCCGTTTTTATTGTTATGTCGATGGAACCAGCCGTTAAGCGTTTCATGAGGTTTACCTTCTTTAATCAACCGCTATCAAGAAGCGCCGCGGTGATCACTTCTTATCTGATTCTCTTGGTTATTCTTGCGGTAGTAGCAACATTTGTTATTCCTCCTGTTGTCACAGAGTCCCAAAAAATGATTGTTAATTTGTCGTCACTTACAAAAGGAATAGTCCTTCCGGGAAGCGCTCAATTTAACTTGACAGACCTTTTACCTCAGGCTTCCAAAGTTTCAACAGGGATTTTGTCAGCAACAATCTCCATCTTTTCAAATGTCACCGCTTTTGTGAGTTTGCTAATTTTTGCTGTTTATATGTCTTTAGATTGGGTAAACATTAAGAAAAATTTTATTAGTATTTTCCCAGATAATCTTGAAGATACAGTTAAAGATACTTTAGATGAGATCGAAAAAAGTGTTGGTTCATGGGTGAGGGGTGAGCTCTTTTTAATGTTTACTGTCGGGTTTGCTAGTTTCACGGGTTTAGCAATATTGGGCGTAAGATATGCCCTTGCGTTAGGCATCATCTCATCTATTACTGAGGCTGTCCCGATGATAGGGCCAATAATTGCTGGAATTCTTGCGGGTATAATTGGTTTTTCCGAGTCACCTATAAAAGGTATTGGTGCTGTCGCTTTGTATATTTTGATACAACAATTGGAAAATAATTTGCTCGTACCAAAAGTTATGGCCAAAGTTTCTGGTTTCAGGCCATTGGTTATTCTTCTGGCTTTGTTGGTGGGGAATCAATTTTTCGGAATTATAGGCGCGATAGTTGCAGTGCCTATGACTATGGTTGGATCGATTATTCTTAAAAAGTTTTTGAGATATAGCTGATATTGCAAAGGGAAAACACAGGAAGCCCGTAAGCCAGATTTTGTTTTAGCCGATTATCTATCTTCGCCCCATCTTCGTACCTTGCCGAGCAAGCTCAAATCGGTACATTCGTGGGTTTCTGCAGGGTGGGATTGCCCGTTTCACCTTTTTCCAAGCTTTAGGCTTAAGAAAAAGCTCGTCTCTGTTGCTCTCAGAAGATGTCACTTCACCTTCTGTCTTTGTAGTTTTCTACAAAGCACCAGCACTTACATGTCAGGGGTTGCCCCCTATCCCCTTGCTCTTTGCAGTCTGGACTTTCCTCTGCGCTTTCGCACAGCAATCAGCCGACTTCCTGTAAACCTATTTTAGCATAAAAACCTTAACATTCAAACCTATAGCTACGGTTTATAGCAGTTCGTTTAGAAATAGACTTTATGTTAAAATTACTGCATGTCCGAAGAGCTGGATCCGACGAAGTACCATACTATGACCCCAAAGAAAAAAAGAATTCTAGTAATTGGTTTACTGTTTTTCTTTTTTATTATTTTCCCAATATTGGCTTTTTCCTATTACAAAGTTGCATTGAATAGACCGTCCCAGGCAGGTAAAGAAGTAGCTATAGAAATTGGAAAAGGACAAAGTGTATTTGAAATTGCTGGCGCTTTAGGTGATAAGGGGGCAATAAATTCTCCATTTTTGTTTGCTTTGCAGGTTTTCCTGACTGGTTCCGAGTCAGGTATCCAAGCTGGTACGTATACCATAAAAGCAGGTGCTTCTCTTGCTCAGGTTATTGAACAGCTAAAACACGGGACTAATGATGTAACGGTTACTTTTATTGAAGGCTGGCGAGTTGAGGAGTTTGCAAGGCTTGCATCCCAAAGCTTAAGCAAGATTGATTATAAAGGTTTCGTTGATCTTGCCAGCAACTCAGAGGGTTGTATTTTCCCCGACACGTATTTTCTAAACAAGGATATTCAGGAAGAGGATTTGGTAAATCTTTTGAAGGATACATTTAATCAAAAGACTGCAGATGTTCTTACAGATGAGAACATAAGAAAAACAGGTCTGAGTAAAGAGCAAATAGTTATAATGGCTTCGTTGGTAGAAAGAGAGGTTTCAAAAAATGATGATAGACCGATTGTTGCTGGTATTTTACTGAAAAGATTAAGAGAGGGTATGAAACTTGACGTTGACTCGACTATTCAGTATGCAGTTGCCATGCAAAGACTGTGCAAAGGTAGCGGTTACTGCATTCCGACACTTGATCAGTACATGAAACTTAACTGGTGGCCAACGGATCTCACCCAAGAGGAGCTTAATATTGACAGTCCTTACAATACAAGAATAAATGTAGGCCTTCCCCCTACTCCAATATCAAGTGTTAGTGTATCTTCCCTTAACGATGTTATTTCGCCACAGGACACCCCATATTATTATTATTTAACAGGTAAAGACGGGATTACACATTACGCTAAGACATTGGAAGAGCATAACGCGAATATCGCAAAATACCTATAAGTATAATTTTTCAATCTGAGATTAGTGCTCTTTTTACTATTTTTTCCGTTATCTTGATTCCATGCTCCCTAATAATTTCTTCCTTTGCGAAGATTGGAAAGTCCGATTCCCGAGCAATTTCGATAGCATCTGGAAATCCTATACTCACATCTAAAATCTGTCCTTCCTTTTCCAGAGTTAAGTATGTGTAAAGTGTATTTTGGCTTACTTTATAGATTTTTATGTATTTGGCCTTTCCTCCTAACGCAAAAATTAATCTTTTTAGAGTGTTGTAAATGGAAGGTATTTGCGGGGTTCCGTTAATTTCTATAGGCAGTAGGGTCTTTGTGTTTTTATAGTATAAATAGTAGGTAGAGAAACCCCCATAATCAATTTTTGTTATTAATTTTATTGGCTTATACATCTTGTGAAGAGTAAGATATAATGAATTTACTATGATGAATCTGCTCAAAAGCCTTTATCTCAAGATAGAAGAACTTAAAGGCAGAAAATTAGCAGTAACTCTATTATTTGTTTTTATCTCCTTTACTATTGTTGGAATTGTTGGTGGTTATTTTATCAATGGATCATTAAATAAAAATGAAGTACCTGTAGGAGGGAATGAGGTGGTAATAGCCTCAAAGGAAAAGAGGTACTACGAGGGGAGGATTACTTATGTAAATCCCGAAATGTACCCACTTGCAAATGTATCATACACATTAAATGACCCTTCAGGAAAAGTTGTTATACTACTAAGAGCAAAAGATCAAAAGTTATCTATAGCCGAAAATCTGAACGTTAAAGTTGGGGGAACACTGTCAAAACTAGAGAACGGAACGGAAGTCTTGGATGTTACGGAGGTTATAATTAGAAATGTCACAAATTGAGTTTTCAAATGTTACTAAGGAATATATCCCTGGTATCAAAGTACTAGAAAATGTTTCCTTTTCAGTAAACAACGAGGAGTTTGTTTTTATCGTGGGACCATCTGGAGCTGGTAAGTCAACAATTGTGTGTCTTTTGATTGGGGAAGAGAAGCCAACTGAAGGTGATATTAAATTTAACGGAGAAAGTGTTTTGGAAATACCTAGGGAAGAAATGTCTAGTCTTAGAAGGAAGATTGGAGTAGTTTTTCAGGATTATAAGCTTTTGGATTCAAAAACAGTGTACGATAACGTTGCGGTAGCTTTGGAGGTTGTCGATTCGGAAAAAGAGGAAATGAATAATATTATTCCGAACATCTTGAGCTTGGTTGGACTGTCAAAACAAAAAGATTCCTACCCCAGGCAGCTGTCAGGAGGGGAAAAACAAAGAGCTGCGATAGCTAGGGCTTTAGCTCATGAGCCAGATGTTTTGGTAGCCGATGAGGCAACGGGCATGATTGATCCTGATTCTACAGATGGGGTAGTAGAAATTTTAGAGAAAATAAACTCTTTAGGCACAACAGTTATAATGTGTACCCATGACGAAAGGATTGTGAACAAATTAAAGAAAAGGGTAATTAGAATAGAGAAAGGTAAAATAATTTCAGATAAAGAAGGAGGCAAATACCGTGGCTAGAATATTCAAAGTATGGGGTAACCTCAAAAAGTATCTTGAAAAGGAAAAACTAATGAGCATATCAAATTTTCTCGTTATGGGAATAACCTTTCTGCTCCTGGGATTATTTATAGATACCATTGTATTATCCCAAACAGCTCTAAGGTATCTTGAGGATCAGGCTCAAATCACAATTTTTTTTAAGGATTCCTACACGGAAGATCAAATTTTGGCCTTGAAGAAAAATATTGAAGATGATTCAAGAATAGCTTCGGTGACCTACGTTTCAAAAGAAGAGGCTTTGAGGATTTTTAAAGAAATAAATAAGGATGAACCAGTTTTGCTAGAATCGATATCTTCAAGCATACTCCCAGCGAGCTTAGAAATAAAAGCAAAAAATATCAGTAATTTGGACAGCCTTGCTAATGAGTATAAAGCTAAAGATGGGGTTGAAGAGGTTAGGTTTTACAAGGATGTGGTTCAAAGATTCGCGTCGGTGAGCAGAGGAGTTTATATTGTAGGTTTTGTCCTAGTTGTTATATTTTTCATAATTTCTTACTCGGTAATTATTTCGGCCTTGAGGACATCAATAAACTCACGTGGAAAAGAGCTTGAAATCATGAAACTCGTTGGAGCTTCTGATTCATATATCAAAGGACCATTTATATATGAGGGTGTGTTTTTCAGTATAATTTCCTCAATAGCCGCTGCAATAATGATATTGTTGCTCGGCGTCGGAATGGATAAATTAGGGATATTCTCAAAGGGTTTTTCGGTAGGCTTTATTCCTGGGTTTTTTATAAATCCGATAATATTTTCCATTGTGCTGGCGTTTGTTCTTATTCTATCCGGGTTTATCCTTGGATATTTCGGAAGTAGTGCCGCAGTCAAAAAATACCTAAAGTACTAATTATATGCGGATAAAAAATATATTTCTTGTGACATTCATATGTTTGCTGTTGGCTTTTTCCGGTAAAGCTGTTGTCGGCGTTTATGCTCAAGACGCTTCAGATTTGCAAGACGAAATAGACAAGTTGGAAAAGAAGCTCAACGATCTAGGTAAAAAAGAAAAAACCCTTACAAACGAAATCGCTTATATGGATAGTCAAATTTCCCTTACTGAGCTAAGAATTCAAAATTCTATTAGTAAGATAAATAATACGGAGGCGAAAATTAGTAGTTTAAGCAGTGATATAGAGGACCTTGGACTCAGAATAACAAAGTTAGAGAAATCTATTGACTACCAAAGAGGGGTTTTAGCGGCGAGAATGCGCGAGAGATACAAGGAAAAAGATGATTCTTTTCTAATGGTCTTGTTTGGAGGAGGAACCTTAAACCAAATGATTAAGAAGACCGAATATTTGAAAGTTATGGAAATTAATGACGATAAGCTTATTAAGGAAATGGATTTGTCGAAAAAAAGTTTCGAAGATCAAAAACAACTTTTCACACAGAAAAAAACCGAACAGGAAACTTTGAAGAAACAGCTTCTAACCGAAAAGGCAAATCTAGATCAGCAAAGGTCGGATTTGGAAGATCAAAAAGAAGTGAAGAAGAACCTGCTTGCTCAGACCCAAAACGATGAGACTAAGTATCAGAAAATGCTTAATGATGCTATAAAGGAGCTTCAATCCATAACGGGTGCTGTTGTAGTTTTGAAAAACCAGCAATCGAAGGATGTAAGAGCTGGGGATGCAATAGGAATTCAGGGAAATACAGGTTACTCATTTGGTGATCACCTCCATTTTGGTGTGTACAAATACTCTTCTTTTAGTGATATTGATGGTTGGAATTGGTACTACTCAAACTATGTTGATCCTGCGAAAGTACTAAAAAGTAAGAAAGTTTACTGGAATACAGGTTGTGGGGCATCAAGTAATAAAACAGTTGGCACTGGAAGTTGGCGCTGGCCAATCAGCAGTCCGACAATTTCCCAGGGATTTGGTTATACATGCTGGTCCCCCGTTTATTATGGAGGAAAAGTGCATCCTGCCTATGACATGTATGGACCTGTGGGATCTGTTGTTTATGCAGCGGCTGATGGAAAAGCTTATTACTGCAGAAATTGTATGAAAGATGGTGCGAACGGTGTCTTTATATTCCATAGTAATGGTTACATGACTTTGTATTGGCATTTAAAATAGTTCTAATTTAAGTAGATAACCAACGGTTGTTTTTGTTTCTCCCTTTAAGAATAATGATTTCGTGTGAAAAATATTTCAAAGATTATTTTTTTTGCACTAGCAATTATTTTCTCTTGTGGAGTTTGTAGAGCTCAATTTACATATGTTGATTTTTCTTTAGAAAGCTATCTTGTTATTGAGGAAAAAGAGACAAAAGTTAGTTTAATTTATAATCTCTCAGGGGCCAAAGAAAGTGATTTTATTGTTAGACCAATAGTTGAGAATGGAATTGTGGAAATATTAGATCCAAAGGCAAACGCTTGGGTAGGAACGTCGGGATTTATTTCAACCCTCCCCAACCTTAGCAAGAATATAACAATCAGATTTAAAGGCTTAACTTTTGAAAAGTCCTCATTGTGGTTTGAAATTAAAAGCCTAAAAACTGGGAAGTCTTACCTCACTCCGAAAAAAAGTGTATGGACGAACAAAATTTACGAGGGTTACGTTGAAAATATCAATGAAAGTGTAGTTAATTACTCCAAGAGAAGTATGGTGTTGTCAAATGTTTCTGAACAGATACCGAAAGTTATGGAAAGTACGGGCGTGAGTAGTTTATCCTCCTTATTTACACTTGAATTAATTGATAATATTCCAAGAAGATATTTTATGTATATGAGTATATGTTTGCTTATATCCTCATCGATTGTAGGTTTTATTAGTAGAAGGAAAACCAAAGTTAAGGAGATGGTAAAATCTATATGTGAATAATCTAAAAAACTGGTTACCAGCGATACTCTTAATGGTTTTGATATTCATTCTTTCCTCAATCCCCGGGAAGGTTATAAATGCAACAGTGATTGGAAACGAACCTTCCGAGGTATCAGGGCATTTTGTTTTGTTTTTATTTTTGTGCATTGCCTTCTTTAAAGCCTCCAAAAATATTTTACTTTCAATTCTGCTAAGCGCTGCCTATGCAGCCTTTGATGAGTTACACCAACTTTTTACTCCAGGAAGATCTTGCAGCCTATTTGATTTGGGTGTAGATACTCTTGCAGCAGCTATTTCAGGTTTATTTTTATGGAAATTATTACCAATTCTACCGAAGAAACTAGGAAATTTGCTTATCAAATAGCCAAAAAAATCAAGCCGGGTGATATATTGGCTTTGTATGGAGATTTGGGAAGCGGAAAAACCACTTTTGTGAGATTTTTAGTCGAAGCATTGGGTTTAAAGAATAGAGTTCAAAGCCCAACTTTTGTTATTATCAGAAAATACAGAAATTTAAATCATATAGATTTGTATAGACTTACCTCTGAAGAGGAGGTAAAGGATCTTGGATTAGGAGAAATTCTCAATGATAAAGACTCTATAACGGTAATAGAGTGGCCGGAGCTTGCGGAGAAAATATTACCAGTAAATACAAAGAGGATTTATTTTGAATATGTCGATGAGAACATCAGAAAAATCAAAATATAAAATTTATTTAGATACTTCAACAAGGGGCGAAGAAGAAGTGAGGTTGGTTAAAGTGGTTGGGGATACAGAAAAAGTTGTTGGTTCAAGGAAAGGGAAGATTGATATCATTTCTTCTATACGAGATTTACTGGAAGAAAACGGTCTTGAGGTTTCCGATATTTCTGAATTCATTCCAAATCTTGGACCGGGATCTTTCACGGGGTTAAAGGTAGGGGTTACAATCACAAATATTCTAAACTGGATAAACGGAAATAAAACTTTGAAGGATCTTGACTACCCAAATTACGGAGGGGAGCCGAATATTAGTAAGCCAAAAAAGAGGTAAACAAAAACACCGGTGATGTTTACAGATTCGCGCTACAATTAATAAAGGAGGAAAAATTAAATTAGGGTATAATCCAGCTACCAAGCCTAGGGTAGGCTTATATAAAGAAAATATGGACAAAAATAAACTTATTTCAATAATAATTCCTTGTTATAACGAGGAAGAAAATATAGACAGAACTTTTGATGGGTTGCTAAGTATTGTTCAAGGCCACAAATACGATTTTGAAATTATCGCGGTAGATGACGGAAGTAAAGACAAAACGTGGGAGGTTATAAGAAAATATGCCAGTACGCACCCGGAGATAAAAGGGATACATTTGATGACAAACTTTGGTCAAAGTTGCGCTTACATGGCTGGTTTTGATATAGCCGCTGGAGATTATGTGATTACAGTCTCGGCTGATTTGGAGATTCCTTTAGAAAATATAAATAAAGTAATTGACTATCTTGATGATGGTTATGATTTTGTTAATACAAACAGGTCGCAAAGGTGGGGGAACGGAAAAAGTGTAAAGGCAAAACAAAGCGGTATCGCGAACTTCATAATTGCGAAAGTTTCCAAAGTTCATATGAAAGATAGAGGATCGGGTATGAAAGGTTTCAGAAGAGATATCGTGAAAAACTTGAAGCTTTATGGTGAGATGCATAGATTTATTCCAGATTATGTTAGTGTTTATGGCTCTAAAATGATTGAGTTCGATGTTGAATTTAAAGACAGAGATTTCGGAAAATCTTATTACAAAGGACATAGAAGAACCTTCAAGGTTTTGTTAGACATAATGACCTTAGCTTTCATGCTTTACTTTGCAAGGAAACCGTTTAACGCTATGCCGGGAAGATTGTTTGGGTTTACAGGAGCAATTATTGCAGGATTGGGTGGACTAGCTGGTGTATACCTTTTAATTTTGAAAATAATGGGTCAATCAATCGGAAACAGACCGCTATTGATACTTGCAGTTGTTTTAGTAATTGTCGGTATTCAATCGGCGATGCTTGGAATGCTTGGGGAAATTATGATGAGGACATATTTTGAGTCTTCTGGAAGAAAAACTTACATGGTCAGGGAAGTCGTAGAATAGTTTTTACCAGAATCTAGGTGTTGCGCTTCATGGGAAATTTGGATATTATTCCGTAGTACTATTTAAATTTAAGGAGTATTTATGGAGAAAACTAATAAGAAAATTCTGCCTATTTTAACTAACAATATAGTTCAAATAGTTATAGTTGTTATATTCATAGCAGCTGCTTATGTAATCGGATCACTTTGGACAAAAGTGCAGATTTTGGAAAAAGGTGGAAGTAAGATTGCACAGGTCACTGTGAATCCAACAGGTACGAATCAACCCCCTGCTCAGCCAAAAATTGAAATGGCGCAGGTAAAAGACGCTTTCAACAAAGCGGTCATCAAATTTGGAGACGCTAATAGAAAATTGATTGCACTTGAGATATCTGATCCAAGCTGTCCCTACTGCCAAATTGCTGGTGGGAAGAATAAGGAGGTTAGCTCTCAAGCAGGTGATCAATTTAAATTAGTAGCAGATGGTGGAACTTATGTACCCCCTGTCCCTGAGTTGAAGAAACTAGTAGATCAGGGTAAGACTTCTTTCGCCTTGGTTTACACTCCAGGACATGGAAATGGAGAAATGGGAATGAAAGCTCTCTATTGTGCATTTGAAAAAGGAAAGTTTTGGGAAGCGGATGATCTTATTATGAGTAATGCTGGATATAATCTGATGAATAACACGGTGAAAAACGATAAAAGCCAGTCCGGGGTAGTAGCCGACTTTTTAAAATCCGCAGTCGACCCGACTTTTATGAAGTCATGTTTGGACAGTGGGAAATATGATAAGCAGCTTAGTACAGACCAAAGCCTTGCTTCAGGTCTTGGAATTAATGGGACACCGGGGTTTTTCATAAATACAACAGTCTTTGCAGGGGCCTACAGCTTCAAAGATATGCAGTCCACGGTTGACTCAGCGCTTAAGTAATATACCCCGGGTTACTAATAAACAATATACCTACTTTTAAGAGTCGTTTTTGCTTGTTGTGGTTGTTATTTCAACGGTTTTTCTGTTCGCGATGATTGTGGTATAATAACCTATAATAAATCTAAAAAGGAGAGAAAAATGTTTAGCCACCTGTTTAGCCAACTGTTTGGACTGCTGTTGTATTCTATGGGGATGAGTTTTGCGATACTGCTTCCAGCTGTGTTTATCGCCTTGCAGGAAATCTGTATTGAGGGGCCGTTCGGATGGAGCTCTTTGACCTTCACAAAAAGATATCCTACAACAAGCCTCATTAGCAAGATTTACAGAGGTATAACTGGGCAAGATAAATGGACGACCCAATACCATTTGGTTAGTAATGCCATTTGGCTTCTCATGTACTTGATAGGATTTATTTACGTAGCATACTACTCAAAAGTTGCTGGTGTATTTAACCGAGGTGCTTGGGCAGCTACCGCAGTTTTGGCCTTTGTGTCTTTTTTGGAATTGACTTTGGTTGAAGATTATATTTGGTTCCTTCTTCATCCATATTTCGGACCTGATAGACACACATCGCAGTATGTACCATGGTTCCAGACCTACAAAGAGGGAGTCCCGATAAGTTACTGGTTTGGAATGGCTGCAACGGTAGTAATAGCTATAGTTTCTTCCGTTGTTCTGAGACAGTTAGATATTTTGATCATTTGGTTAATAACACTTGCACTTGTGTCCCTTTTCACTTTTAGGGTGCTGAGAAACTGGTCAAAGAAAATCCAAAGAATGCCTCTGAAGAAAGGTTGGTGGAAATCAGCCAGGATAGTAGCAATTAGGAGGTGTCCCTACGTTCGTGAAAATAAAGATCCACACCTTCAGGTGGAATCGTACGTAATTCCCGAGGAAATCATGACTAAACTTATACAAGAAGGGTCAGTAATACCACTAGAGGATGTATTATCTGGTAAAAGTAAGAAGAAATAAATAAAGTGAGTTTAAGCCGCCTAGGTGCAAAAATCTGGACGGCTTTTTTTCTAATATTCCAATAAAAACACCATTCACAATTTTTACTACATCTTAAGCATTATTTGTCCGTATTTCATAATTATGATAGTATTGCCGAAAACCACAAACAGAAAAGGAGGAGAGATGAAAGCTTTGGTTAGTTATTTACCTGAGGTCCGTGAAAAAATGAAAGACTTTGAAGAGACGTTCATAGTCCCAGTTTACAAATCTCCGGTAGACGTTCTTAATAATGTATTGTTCTTAGGGGAAAAGGCAGGTGCTCTGGAACTTTCTCTTGGAGAATTATGCTTCGCTTTTTTAATTGCCCAATCTGGTTGTGAAAGATTCTGTGAACCTGTCGGTTTTTGGACGTTATTGAGTAGCAGGCTGACTTTTGATAGCGAAGGGTACGGTGATACGTGGAGACACAGGGAAATCAAAGGACAGACTTCACGTACGATGTCTCGGATAAGGGATTATAGGGATAAGCTGAAATACGGTGAACCTAGTGTCTCTGAAATGCTGCTCAAAACTTGTGGGAATCTGTTCATCTGCATTGTGAGACTGCTTCACCCTGCTTATCAAATGGAGGACGTGCTAACAAAATAGGATTATATATAAACCCTTTTCTTAGTAATAAACTTTGAAAGGGGTTTTTCTTTGGTCGGGGTGACAGGATTCGAACCTGCGACCTCACGCACCCCATACGTGCGCGCTACCAACTGCGCCACACCCCGAGATTTAGTGTTACTGGGGTTATTTTATCATCTAGTCAAATAAATAGAAGGAATTGGTTGTTATGGAATATCCAACATATTATTTGGTTTGTTTTACGGTGTGGCTGGAGTATTCACAGCGGTGTTAGTAGTTCCCTTAATTCTTTTTAAGTCCTCATAAATTACCAGGCCTATGAATATCATAGAGCTTTGTATTAACATTGTTCCTATTGGGCCTAGGGAGTATGTCAGGATAAAAATGGGAAACATAAGTAACAAAAAGATAAACGTAACAGCAAGACCCTTCAAAAAGATGTTAAATTTATAGCCTGAGACTAGAGCTTTACTTTTCTTCAAAGATTCTATAATCCCTGCATTCTCCTTAATTAGGAAAAACGGAGCAAAAATGAACATTATCGCGAAGATAACTCCTGGGATAATGAAAAGAAATAATCCAATCGTTATTATCAACCATGAGAGAAATCCCAGTCCGAAGAGTTTCCACATTTTTGATTTGGTCTCTTTCAAAAGATGTCGGATTCCAACCGTTGTGTCTGAGAAAGTCTGTATTTGAGCCAGTGTGATAAAGGTTGTTGCATATAAAACGATATAAAGGGATAAAATTACGACTACAACTATAACTAGCGATCCGATTATTATTTTGGCTGGTTCTAGCGCTGGTTCTATTCGGCTAGCAGGCTCTGCATTAAGACCGTTGTTTATTACTTCCCTGTTCCCAACATTATTAACCTGGTTCATTTGAAGAGTATTCTTTATAGGAAATAAAACACTGATAAAGGTCTGTCCTACGAGAATGGGACCGATGATTATCGACGTAATAAGTGTGTACATTAAGTAGGATCTTAGAAGAAAGCCTAGTCTTTCATTGTTATTAAGAAGATGGAAAGTTTTCTTGACTGATTCTTTAAGACTTATAAGTTTGTGATTCATAATCAAATGATGGTTTGTTATTGCTTTTATGTCAACAAGAAAGAAAAAGCAGTCATTTCTTGTGTAAAAAAATGACTGCTGGTGATGTCACTACTTTTTAGCTTTTGAATTTCCAACCCCTTTTTCTTCTTGCGTTTCTTTTCCTAGCCGCAGCAATCCTTCCTTCTTTACTTGATGGTGCAGCAGGACCCGTTTCGCCAACATAATCCCAGCTTTTAATAATGTAGCCAGGATCTCCAGATTCGCGCTTTTTTCTATTTGCGTAGGCAAGGAACCTTTGTTTGTTTGAGACAACAACCATTACCGATTCGGCTTGTCTGTTGAACACCCGTTTTATTAAGTTTTTTTCTTTTAGGTACAAAAGAAGGTATTCGGACTCATCGTCGACTTGGGACGGGAAACTAATGGTATAAATGTGGGCCATATCAACTCTCCTTTTTGTGGTCTTTTCATCAGTACTATACACAAAACGCCTCCGTTTTTCAAAAGTGATAACATTTATCACAGGGGGTGATTAGTTTGATCGAACAAAAAAGTCCTATGCCTCAGATTCCCAATGTTCCTGAAGCTCAGATTGTTCCTGAGGAAACGCAGGAAGTCCCAGCAAAAGAAACTCCGAAACCAGAAGAAGAAAAACCGCCAGTTACTTTAAACTGGAAAAAACCGATTATCAAGATATTGATTGTAGGTATTATTGCGCTGGGTTTGATGTTAATACTTAAACTAAGGTGAACTAAGTTTTTAACCTTGTGTTGAGAAAACTAGTTTGAATATATTTCTATCCCCGCCAAACTTAAGCCTCTTTGCCCATGTGGTTTCAACGCGAGATAATTGACTTTTTTCTAAGGTTGATAAAGATTTTAAATGGAACCCGTGCTTTTCAAACTTGGGAATAATGACCTTTTCAATTAGAGTTTTATCTATTTCAGGGAGATTTAATCTTTTGGTTTCGTGCGGTTCTAACCCTGGCGCATAACCAAAAGTGACTTCGATTTCGCCGTCTTTTTGTAATAAATCCGATAATTTTTTAATACCTTCTTTGGTCGGTTTGACAATGTTTTCCAAAAGCGTACCCCATGGCAGGCTAATAAAAACTTTAATGGCTGCGCCTTTGAGTTCTTTAGGAATTATTTCAAATGACCCAACCACAAAAAGGGCATTTCCAAGTTTTTTTCGCAAGGCCTTTTTTGAATACTTTTCTAATTGCTTTTCAGCTGGGTCGATTCCTATAAACAGGGTGTTTGGGTTTTTCAAAGCACTTTGATATACAAATCTACCGTCTCCTGTTCCAAGATCTACCTCGACGCGGTCAAACTTTGAGGTTATTTCTTGTAAAGTAGATTTATCTATTTCGTTAATTTTGTTTCCGACGACCAATCTCATAGCGGAATAATATCATAAGGAGCCTTGATTAATTTGGTATTTATGGCAAAATATCTACATTATGCCAAGACGTAAAAAACGAAATCTTCGACAAATGAATAAGAAAATAAAAAGAACCAAGAAGAAAATGCACAGAATAAGCTAAATCTCTAGCACGGGTTTGATTTTGTGGAATCTCCTCCGAATCTTCTTTCCCTTTGAGAAAACCATTCTAAAGCTTTTGCCAGCTCTTTTCGTCCGAAAGCTGGGAAAAATACATCCGTAAAGTAAAGTTCCGCATATTCACTTTGCCAAGGCATGAAACCGCTTAATCTTTTCTCCCCACCTGTTCTGATTATCAAATCAATTTGGGGTAGGCAAGCAGTATCCAGGTTTTTTTCTATGTTTTCTGGGGTAATTTCGAGTTTTTGATCTGATAGCTTTTTCATTGTTCTGATAAGTTCATCATGACCGCCGTAATCTATGCCCAAAGCGATTGTAAAATCTGTAAAGTTTTTTGTTTTTTCTTCAGTGTCAGTTAACGAATCTCTGACATCTGCGGGAATTCTGTCTTTTCTTCCCAGCTGTACAAATCTGATTTTTTCATCTATACATTTTTTCTCATACTTGTCAGACATTTTCCTTATTAGTGAGAAAAGGAAATCGACTTCCTCTTTTGATCTTTTCCAGTTTTCCGTAGAGAAAGCCCAGGCAGATACACACTTGATACCCATTTTTTTTGCCTCGTTAACTAGCTTCTCGAAGTTGTTAGCCCCTTTTCTATGTCCTTCCATAGCTGGAAGCCCTCTTTTTTTGGCCCACCTTCGGTTTCCATCCATTATTACAGATACATGTTTGGGAAGGTTGTTTTTGTTTGTGATATTATCACTCGCCATAGAATTTACAGATTATATCAGAAATTAATGATTTTGTTATAAGGCTATTGTTCGGTGAGTCTGTTGAAATCTGTAGCTGTAAGCCATTCGGGTTTTGGAACCTCTTTGTAATTTTTGTTTTTAACGAATTCCGCTTTACCATTTCTGCATACTAAAAAGTAGCAAAGACCCCCTAGTTTTTTTATAGGTTCATAATCGGCCTTACCCTTCCAATCATCAAACATCAACAACGGTTCGGACCCAATATTAGAACAGGAATGGCCCCACTCTGGTGGTATATTTATTTCATCTCCTGGAACAAACTCTACGAAACAGACCTTTTCAATCATATCTGATACCCAGTCATCGTCTAGGAATTTTCGTTTTTGCAGGACAATTATCCCCTGCCCATAAGCAATTTTGTATTTCTCAATAGCATCTGTTATATGATAATGGCCGAATGTTTTGGGAAATTCCCCTCCAAGGTTGCCCGCGCTCATAAGAGTTGCATTTTGCCAGTTTCTAGAAACGTTTGTGAAAACCCAGTAGATAATATTGTCACCTTTGATATTATTACCATTCATCAACAAAGGTATCATCTCATCAATAGATCTAGTGAACTTGAGCCGCATGATAAAAGTATATTAGTTTTTACAGACTTTAGCGATTAGTACTTCACGAAGTATATTATTTTGCTCGTACTTTTAAGGGAACTGATAAGTGCTTGAATTTCTGTAGTGAGTTTTTCCTGTTCCAGTTGTGATTTTATCAACGGTTTTGCATTTTCAAGATCTTGTCCGGTCGGCAGTTGCGCCTTGTTGTCATTGATGTATTTTTGAACATCTGCGTCGGTCACGCTTACCTTATCAGCTAAGAGTTTTTGGATTTGCATTTGGAATTCTACTTGCTTTTCGTAGTCTGCCATTGTCATTCCCTGCGCAGCTAAAGCCGCGTTTATATCTTGTGATTGACCTTTTAAGCTTTGCTCGACTTGTGATATATAGGCCTGAACATCGCTTTTATTTACAGTGATTTTCTTTCTTGCGATTTCTTGTTTGACTAGAGCCTGATCGATTAGAGATTCCTCAGTTGATGCCCCGCCGTTTTTTTCTAGCTGTTTGACTACTTCTAGTCTTGATATAGGTTGACCGTTTACCACCGCAACTACAAACAAGCCCTTTGCGAAATACCCTCCCAATAAGACTAGGAAGGTGACCACAACTGCTGTAAAGATTTTTCTGTTTTTAACAATAAAGGTTTTTACAGGATTAGAGGGTCTAATTTTATACAAAAGCGCTCTAACCTTCCTAAAAAAGCTATTGATTATTGTTCCGATTTTTTTCATTGGCAAAGTATAACACAAAAAGCAGCTTGTAAATCTACACCCATAGGATTGAGAGATAGATCATTTGTAGAGTTCTCGTAGCTGAATTGCGTTAAAATTTAATTATGGTTCTAAAAATGTCAGACATCGACCAGGTTATATCCTTATTAAAACAGAGAAAGATAGGTGTTCTACCCACTGATACGATTTACGGTATTCATTGTCTCGCCGGTGAGGACAGTTTGCTATCAAAAGTTTATGAGTTAAAAGGAAGGGAAGAAAACATACCTTTAATAACCCTGATATCGAATACTAAAGAATTAGAGAAATTTGGTTTAGTCATAGGGGATTTTGAAAGAAAAGTGATGAACCAATACTGGCCGGGTCCGAATACGTTAATTTTCAAAAATTCGTTAGGTGGGAGTAAGTCATTTAGATTACCGAAAAGCAGCTTCCTGACTTCTATTTTGATAAAAACTGGACCGTTAATCTCTACTAGTGCGAACATTCATGGAATGCCAAGTTCCAAAAACATACATCAAGCGATAAGCTATTTTGGTGAAAAGGTAGACTTTTACGTCGATGGGGGAGATTTGAATAATCCTCCTTCTAGCATATATAAACTAGAACAAGGATCAGTTACTAAGATAAGGTAGAAGTAGGAACTCAACTTCTTCGTAATTTTTGCATTTCATGAGTTGCATTTTAAGGCGAACCGACCCTCTGAATGAGCTCACGTATATTTTGAAAAACTTCTTTAAAGTATTAAAGTCTTTCTCGTTATGGTAAGTATCCCTAAAAAGCTTGGTGTGTTGTAAAAGAAGATTAAGTCGCTCTGTAACGAGGTGTTTATTGGGTTCTAGACACTTTTCAAACACCCATGGGTTTATAAGTATTCCTCTTCCAATCATTATTCCATCGACCCCATACTCTTCTGCCTTTTTTAATGCTTCTTTGTAAGTTGTTACGTCCCCGTTTCCGATAATTATACTGTTAGGTGAGAGTTTATCTCTGAGTTTTACGGCTTTTCCTATCTCTTCCCAATTAGCGTAGCTTTTTGACATTTCTTTTGCGGTTCTTCCGTGGATAGAGAGTGCGTCGATGTTTTGCTCAAGAAGAAAGGATACCCATTCATGAGTCGAAACCTCGTCAAAGCCGATTCGTGTTTTTACGCTTATCGGAAGTGCACCTGCTCCTTTTCTTGTTGCTTCTATGATTTCTTTAGCCAATTTTTTATTCTTTATTAAAGCAGCCCCAGATCCGATTTTAATGACGTCCTTGTCTGGGCATCCCATATTGATATCTATTCCATCGAATTTCAGCTTTTTGATGATTTTTGCAGTTTTATAAAAGTTTATAGGATGAATTCCCCAGATTTGCGCGACTATTGGCCGTTGTTTCTCGGAATATTTTAAGTTTTTGATAACCCTGTCATAGCCTTTTGAAACAATTGCGTCTGATGGAGTAAATTCTGTAAATAAGACGTCAGGTTTTGCAATTTCAGAAACTATTTCTCTAAACACAAAATCTGTAACCCCATCCATTGGGGCGAGTGCTGTAAAAGGTTTTGGTAGTTTTTTCCAGAAGTTAGACATATAGATATTTACGCTTTGTAGTATAACAAAAAATGCTATAGAAAATTAAAATCAACTTAACTATAATAGCCGAGTGAATAACAAATACGACATAATACTAGTGGGAGCAGGTCCTGCAGGGATATTCGCCTGTCATGAGCTCATAAATAAAAAACCTAACCTTAAAATTGCGTTGCTTGATATGGGCAATCGTATCGAAAAAAGGACGTCTAAGGACGTTATGTCGGGTTTTGGTGGGGCTGGGACTTATTCTGATGGGAAATTGCAGTTCACGCCGAAACTTTCTCATGAAAGAACCTTTCACATAATTGAGCCGTCAGATTACCAAAAAATCCTCGACCAGATAAACAACATCTTTGTATCATTTGGCGTGACAATAGATGAATATCCTGGGGATAGGCCGGGGATAGACTTATTGGTGGAAGAGGTTCAAAAACAGGATATTGAGCTAGTTGTTAGACGTACAAAACACGTGGGGACCGATAACTTGCAAGTTATTATGAAGAAGTTCCAAGATCACCTGGAAAGAAAAGGAGTAACTTTGCTCGACAATACAAAAGTGACGGATTTAATAATTAAAGGTGGAAAAATAAGAGGTGTAGTAACGGAAAAAGGAAATTTATACGCAAATAAGATACTTTTAGCTCCAGGTAGGATCATGGCACGTTGGTTCCAGGGAATCAGCGATAAATACAAGATTGATTATATCTATGATATGGTCGAGGTTGGTGTAAGAGTGGAATTTCCCGCAGCCTTGATGAAAAGGTTCGCAGATATACTCTATGAAGTTGTTTTTAAAATAAGGACTCCGACATTTGATGATGTCATAAGAACATTCTGTTCATGTCCGAATGGTTTTGTCACTTGTGAAAATTATCAAGGATACGTCTGTGTCAATGGCCATTCAAATTCCGATCATCAATCTCCAAATTCTAATTTTGCATTCGTTTGCGAAGTCCATCTAACTGAACCTGTGGAAAACTCAGTGGCTTACGCACAATCTATTGCTGAATTAGCTTCGACCATCGGCGGTGGGAAACCAATTTTGCAAAGGTTGGAGGATTTAAGAAAAGGGCGTCGGAGCACCTGGATAAGGCTTAAGAAATCTATGGTTACACCGTCATTGATGGACGTTACACCAGGGGATATATCCATGGCCTTACCATACAGAATTGTCAGAAATATACTCGAGGGTCTTGAAAAGTTGGATAAGATAATGCCAGGGATTAATTCTGGCTCAACTCTACTTTATGCTCCGGAGGTGAAGTTTAGATCTTCAAAAATAAAAACGACCCCTGGAATGGAAACAAACATAAAAGGTTTATTTGTGGCGGGTGATGCTTCAGGCATGGCAGGTACCATTACCGGTGCTGCTGCAACAGGTATAATGGCGGCTAGAGGGATGCTGGATAAGTTCAAGAAAAAAGTCAAACGTTATTAATATATGGGAAGTTTAATTAAACGAAATATTTTAACGATTGTTTGGTTGCAGGTCTTAATCGCGGTAACTGGAAGTTTATACTTCAGTGAGGTTAGACACTTTATCCCATGTACTCTTTGCTGGTTTCAGAGGATTTGTTTATACCCATTGGTTCCTATACTTGCGGTCGGAACAATCTTTAGGGATAAAAAACTTTATAGATATATTTTTCCTTTAAGTATCTCAGGCTGGTTAATAGCTTTTTATCAGAGTCTTGAATATTACGGTTTTATAAAAACTAATCAGTATACTTGCAGCCCTTTGTCATGCGATATCAAATACATATCCTTGTTTGGTTTTGTAGGTATCCCTCTACTATCGTTAATTGCTTTTACAGTGGTAAACATAGGCATGTTTATATACAAGAAAGAGAACCCTTGCGACTAAATTGGTAGAATATATTCAGCAATTTGAGATTGTCAAAAAATGATAAACTCCGAAGTCTCTGTTTCAAGAGATGAAAAAAACAAAACACATGAGCTTTTAGGTGAGACCGTAAACATTTGTCCTGTTACCGGCTATCCCTTTGAAATCCCACGGGCAAGAGAAAAAATCCTGGATATTTTACAAGAGGCTATAAACAATCATCAGATAGTTATATTTATAGATGCAGATTTGGATAACTTGAAAAGATTAAACGATGTCTTGGGTCATGAGGGGTCAAATAAGGGAATAAAAGCTGTTATGGAAGAAAAAGAAAAAACTCTTCTAGGTCTAGATGGGGTTGATACAGTTTTATTTTATAGACCACAGGCTGGTGGAGATGAGTATAAAGCTCTCCTTTTGCTTAGAAGCTTGGAGGTTGACGAGAAAATTATAGTGAAAAGTTTGAAAAATATCCTTAAACCCGATACAAATTTCCAACTTGAAGGAAAAAAGACTACACCTATTAGCTGCTCCTTTGGGATTACGATAAAAAAATGCGAGGGCAGGGAAAACGCTGGTGAATTGTTACAGGAAATGGAAAGTCAGGCTGAAGGAAATTTAGCAAATGAAAAACTAGAAAAAATTGCACAGAAATTGAATGAGACTATCAAAGTACGTTCTGGCTTATGTTTGCAGGAATACATAACATCAGTGGCGGCAGAGTGGGGATCAAGAAGGGCAGGAGAAAAAGGACTCGAAACGATTCTGTATGCCGTGCTGAAAAAAGCGGGACTTGAAAACATCCCCAAAATACCCCAGAATTAACTCATGAAAAGAAAAAAATCAAAATCCCCCTCATATAATATTGACGATGCAATTTTATTATCAATTTTAGCCTTAATATTATTAGCCTTTAGTTTCTATATTTCCCACTCTTCAATCAGAAGCGCTACCACTCAAACTTCAGTTTTGGGATCAAAATCAAATAAACCTTCCACGAAGGGAAATAATTCAAATGCTTTAATACAGTTGGATAAAGAGTTGCTAAGAAACCAGCCTGGTATGAACGCAGAAACTTATAGGCAAAATGCCAAAGGTGTAGCAAAGAAGTTGAAGACAGTCGCGGTAAGTGAAAGCCAGGTAGGAAACACCGAGGTTAGCCAGGAGATAAGTGAGGTAGCAGATGATACTGAGGAAACAGCAACGGAGACAGCTGATGCAATAACTGCTGTTGAGTCAAAACCGAAATGGCAAGTTCTACTATTTGGATCGGATTATAAAAACCTTGGGCAGTTAAGAAGCAGTTTGGCGCACAATACAAATAGTATTAGAAAACTGACAGGTACTGTTGATGATATAGATAACATAACAAGCGGTTCTGAGGTTCAAGCTCAGCTTGAGGCATTGCTTTTAGAAAGAGAAAGGCTTGTAGGTATTATTGAAGAAAACGAAAGTCAGTTTAGTTTACTTGGGTGGGTTTCTAAACTGTTAGCAGGATACAAAGAGACCCCAACTGATACAGATGAGGATATTATTGATACTGGAACCGAACCGGAGAATACAACTCCAACACCAACTCCAACACCAACCACGACCCCAACTCTAATAGATACTGGTACGCAACCCGCATTATAAAAAAGAGTAAGTAATAAAAAAATATAAAAAAAAATAATTAAGTATTAATGTAACTGTTGGTTTTTTCCTTTAGGATGATTTTTTCTAAGCGAGATCTTTATGGTTTTATTTTGTATTGTTTGATTCTTTGGTGGTAATGCCAAGTACGTTTTTGACTATATCTACAACCTGTTTTGGTTCATATTGGCTTTTCACAAGGTATTTTAGTGCTCCGATATACAATGCTGACTGAGCATCTTTCACTCCAGATAGATTAGTCAAGACAATTACAGGTATTCCTTCTGTTTCTGGTTTGGACTTTAATCTTAAAAGCACTTGAAAACCGTCGAGTTTAGGCATCATTATATCAAGAAGTATTAATGCAGGTTCTGCTGTCCTAGCTTTTTCTAATCCCTCATCGCCATCTTTAGCTGTTTCCAGTTCAAAACCTTCAAGGGCAAATATCCTTTCATACATCTTTACAAGTTCAACATCATCCTCTACCAATAGGACTTTGGTTTTCATAAAAACATTATGACATAGGGAAAACAATAAGAAAAGTAGAACCCTTGCCAGGCTCCGACTTTTCTAGTTCTATTTTACCTCCCATACCCTCCATGAGCATTTTTGAGATATATAATCCTAAACCAGTGCCTTTATATGGGTCTCTAGTGCTTATACTTTCTCCTGCTTGTTGGAATTTCCTGAAAAGCAGCGACTGCAGTGCAGGAGGTATACCCCTTCCTGTATCTGACACTTCAATTTTTGCGTTGTTGTCGTCCTTTGTAATTGATATCGCAACCCCTCCATTATCAGTGAATGTTATTGCGTTTGCTATTAAGTTTATTAATACCTCTTTGACCTTTTCTTCATCTGCGATTATTTCGCATGTTTTCAGGCTATTGTCGGAAATCCCTAACCTGATGTTCTTTTCTTTTGCTTTTTCGGCAAGTTCGTATATTACATTACTTGTGGTTTTTACAATATCCAGTCTCTCCTTTTTGAATTCTATCTTTCCTTGTTCAAGCTTGGACACATCCAAAAAGTCATTGACGATTCCGATTAACCTTATACTGGATTGATAAGTGTCATCGATAATATTATTTAATTCGGGATTTTTTATGTCTTTCAGATAATATTTAAGAACAATAGACATATTTCCTCGGATAACAGACAGTGGGGTACGTAGCTCATGACTAGCAATAGAGAAGAATTCATCTTTAGATCGTTGCATAACCTTTTCTTCAGTGATATCCGTAATGAGAAGTAACGCACCAACATTTTTATCCTCGCCGCTATCGTTTACGAAAATAGGTGTCAGGTGGATATCAAGGTATTTTTTACCCAAAAGAACAGATTTTAGATGAAGTTTCTCCTTTGTTTCAACACAATTTTTAAATTCCTTTAAAACATCCATTACTGGTAGCAATCTTTCTTGAATCGTCTCAATGGTCCATTTGTCCTTGTTTTCACCTAATATTTGAGGTACGACGCCATTTGTAAGGATTACTTTTCCGTCTTTGTCTAGCAACAAATAAGCACCAACTATACCGTCAACAGAGGCTACGAATTTTGCCTTTTCATCCAGTAGCTCTGCTGTACGCTCCATAACGGTTTTTTCTACCCCTACTTTTTCCATTTTTAGTTGTTCGACCAGGTCCCTGATTTTTTTTGATGAATTGCGGATCTTGTCAAACATTCCATTTATAGATTGAGCGAGTATTGAGACTTCATCACTTCCGTGTTCGCGGATTGAAGCTGAAGTATCAGAGACAGGATCCACAGTTTTTAATTGCTGGGCCATTCTTCTAATTCGGTTTGCTAAGTAAAAATTTATGAAAAAAACGCCTGAGAGAATAAGAACGAGTCCAGAGATAAGCGTGAAGATTTCAAAATACCACACGGTTACCTGACTTTGTTCATAAATTGGTCTTGTTTCTACCGTTTCAACTAGTAACGCCGGTTTGTCATACACATCATTTATGGTCACATATCCGGATATTTCCACTGTCGAGATGGTTTTTATAAAGATAGAGTTCTTGTCAGGAGTTTTCGCTTCAATTTGTTTGATATCTCCACTGACTGTGACGTCGTCGTATCGGTAGACATTGAAAATGATGTGTGTTGTATCTTCTACGGATTTTATTGTTTCTTTATCAAAGTAGCGTCCGAACAAAAGTGTCCCTTTTTCAGGCCCCTCACCGGCATTGGTTAGTATCGGGTTTGCAACAAAAGCAAGAGGACCTTCTGACAACATAATAAATCCTTTGTATTGAGTATCTATAGTTTCGTGTTGTAGTAATATACTTCCTTTGGTTACGAAAGGTATTAAGTCGTTTGGTAGGGGAGCGCTTTCACCTGTTACTGGGTCAAAGGAAAAACTTCCGACGATTTTACCATCGAGATCTGTTATGACAATTATATCTACCTGTAAAGCATCTGCAGCCTGAGCATTTAGATTGAGATCTACATAATCTTGGTTATGCTCAACCACATAATCGTAAGTGTCATCCCAGGAGGACCAATCTTTTATTTTTACTAACATCTGAGTTATAACGGTCTGTATACCGTCGTAAGCCTGGTTAACGCTTTTAACGGTATTATCAGTTTCGACTTTACTAAATCCTTTTACAATTATGGAATTAGAGATGGAAAAGAGGATTCCGAGAAGTATTGCGGTAATGGCAGTAAGACCCAAAAAAATCTTTAACCTAATGGACATTAAATAAAGTATACATTTCGGTATCGTTTTTCAAAATAAGAACCGAATTTTAAAGCAGAGTAGCTCAATTTCCAATTATTTTGGCCAAACTTATACACATTTCAGTTCGGTTGTGGAAAAAACCTTATATGGTACAATCTGCCTAAAATATTCAAACTAACACCAGGAGAGGAGAGGAGATATGAAGACGATAAGAGCGCTACTAGCGGCTATCACGCTGATAGTGTTATTGGTATCACCGACAACAAAGGTTTCTGCAAGAACACCTGTATATCAATCACAAACGGGGTACTTGGTTACGATGAACATGCCTGTTATGGTCTTTCCGTTGACCCGGGATGGTTTCTATAGGTATCTAGATAGCAGGTCAACCAATACGCTATCGACAGTACGTACTTTTGTGCTGTCTGGCGTGGGGGTAGGTTATTCTGGTCTGTACCTTATGCAGGATCCTACGAACGCCGAAGGGATGCTACGGTACACGATTTTTCATCATACGACCGGGTCTCAACTGATTGCTGTAGGTATTTATGACCGTGGGGTGATAAACAGTAGCGGAATTTACGTACCAACTACGAAGTACTATTCAAGCGACGAAGAAAACAGCATCTTAAACCATACGATTCTGGGCGATTACTATCCAAATAAGATAATAAACGATTTGATCGCATCACGAAGTATTATGGAGTACCAGCAAGAACACGGTCCCTTTATTGCTGGGCAGGAATATTCGCTTTTTGATGTTTTGGGTCTTGAAGGTGCCTCGGTATATGTCCCGGGATTAACGTCACAAGGTGATGTATCGGTTGGCGGTGGGATCTGCATTGTGGCTACTAATTTTATGAAACTTGTGACGTTGATGGAAAGCACGATAACTGAAAGGTGGTCACACGCAACTTCTTTAAAGTATTTTGAGAATCCGCTTAGTGCTGGAACCCTTGGGATTAATGAAACCGATGCGACTATAGAATATCCGTATTATGATTTTCGCTGGGTCCAGAGGACAACGGGTTACATAACAGTAAGCGCTGCAGTGATGTCTGATGGTAGTTCGGTTTTTTCGGATTTGGGAGATTACCCGACCCGCAGTGATGCGCTGGAGCTTATCACATTTCGGTTTGTGCAGGCGTCTGATTATTCAGTTCAGACTTGGATTCAGAATCTTCAAAATCTTGAAAACCATTACCGTATGTACAGAGCATCACATACCCCATCTGCTATTTCGCTAGACGGCGAAAGTAAGTTGTTGTCCAGTGTCTTATGGGAGCGGGGAGACGATCTTAGTACGCTTGCGCAAACGATCGTACCAGATGAACGCGTAAGTCGTTTTGCTCATGAGCTCAGCTCAGACCCGTTCTTGGTTTCGTTAGCGTCTCTGCGGGACAAAATTAATGCATTGGATCCAAGTAGTACAGTTTTGGTGGGGAATTACTTGCACAAATCTGCGTGGTACTCTCAAGAGACCAAACGCCTAGGCGACCCATTAAAGATCAAACAGCTAGATTCTGCGCTCAGCCATCTAAATGGCTTTTCCAATGCGTGGAGTGGGCAAAAGATACAATGCGTGGGTTTAGTGGTTTTGCTATCTGCAATGAACTCAAATGTTGTAAATATAGGGGGTATAGACTTTGTCAACGCTAAGGATTTGGTTCCTCAAAGTATCAGAGGTGGCTCTAAGTTGGCTGTTGATCAGGGGGGTTACTTGGCAATTCCAATTGACACTATCGATGAAGTTCGTGTTGGTGATGTAGGAGTTAGATATTACACAGGTATAGGGCACGTCTTTGTAGTTGTGGGTAAAAAGTCTTTTGGAGGTCAAACAGTGCTTCTTGTTGCTGCCGCGAATCAAACAGGTGAAGGAAGAGTTTATATTTTTGAAGTGGACAAATCAAACTTTGACACAATATTTGGTGAACCCTCTTTCTACAAAGTTGTGCTCAGAAAGTAACAAACAAACCGGTTTTGGAATAACTCTCAAGACCGGTTTTTTATTAAATACAAAATGTGTACACTCTGTCTAAAAAATAAAGGACAGGCTTTATAGGCGTGTCCTTTTGTTACAGTGAATTAATATGAGAGTAGTACTCGTGAAATTTCTTTGTATGAACAGGGTACTTGTACACCAAAAGGTACTTGAAATTCTATACCATAGAAACGTGTGAACCATTGTCCCCCGTAATAGACAACGTTAACTTGATCGGGTGTTAGGTTAGGAAAGTCTTTCTTTGCCTCTTCAAAAAAATCGAGAATTTCTTGGAGGGAATTTCCATAACCATTGCTTCGTATAATACAGCAACGTGATGTCGGTACATACTCTTTAATAGATTCCATCTCTCCTCCTTATTAGAATTGCATTGAATGTGGGATTTAAATGCTGTTTGTTGTTCGGATTATGGAGTAGATTTAAATATTTTGCAAACCGTAGACTTTGTTTAGGTGGTATGGTGCGAAACTGTGCATCTCACATACGTTTAACTTAAGTTTAAAACCCGACCAACACTGGTTCAATTTCCAGATCAACATCAAAATCTGTTTTCACCTTTTCCTTAATAAGACCCGCAAACTCATAAATATCATTTGCAGTTGCCTTTCCTGGATTAACGATAATTAAAGCATGTTTTTCTGACAAACCGGTACTTTTATAAATATAGCCTCTTGTGAAACCCGATTTTTCTACCATCCAACCAGCTGATAACCTAAAATTGTTCTTTTCAAGTGGCCAGTTAGGAATCTCGGGGTATTTTTTAGTAAGTTTATTAAAAAGGGTTTGAGAAACAGTAGGATTTGTGAAAAAACAACCAGCACTGATGGAGTTTGGATCATTTGTATCCCAAAGTGTTGATTTACCCTTTCTTAATTTCAAAACAGCATTCCTAATAGTACTTGGGGTAACAGTTTTTCCTGATATTATTTTCATAATGTCTTGACCATAGTTTATGGTTTGTGCGAATGATAATTTGAACTTTGCTTCAACAACGATTTCTTCAGAGTTTCTTTTAAATCTACTATTTCTGTATTGAAAATTACACCCATCATTTGAATAATCGACTAATTCTAATGTTTCGATATTTAAAACCTTTAAACTTGTAAGTGGGTCTTTGATTTCCTGACCGTACGCACCCGCATTTTGGACAACAGCACCCCCGACTGTACCTGGAATTCCTGATAAGCATTCAACGCCAAAGTAGTTTTGAGCGCAAACTTTGGAAACAAAAACATCAAGAGATTCGCCAGCAGAAGCGGTCACATAAATTCCGTCGTCTTGGCCTTCAAATTTAATTCCTTTGGCCCCGTATTTTATTATTAGACCCTTAAACCCTTTATCGGCAACCAGCAGATTGCTTCCTCCTCCAATAACTAAAATGGGTTGTGAGTGTTCTTTTGCCCAAGCCAATGCATTTTTTAGTTCAGTAAGTGATTTAGCAATGCAAAAATAGTCTGCGTTGCCACCGACCATTAAGGTTGTGTATTTTGAAAGTGGGATGCTTCTTTTAATATTTTTCAAAGGAAACCTCTATTTATTATTAATATACTATAACTGACTGAGAAAAATCTTGGAGGGTTCTATTAGTTTTGCATCTACATTGGTTTTTTGCTATTTTGTATCCTACAAAACAAAAAGGAGAGGTGAAAAATGGATAGAACTGTACAAGCGTATGATCAAACTAATTATCTTGAGTGGAGATTGAACGAAGAGGTTGAAAGAAAACGAAACGGACAACCCACCTTTTGGGAACCTGAACTTCTGTATTTTCTTAGTCTCGTGTCAAATAGGTGTCTTGTTGAAATAGGTGCTGGTCCTGGAGTGGAGGCGGAGTATTTGCTTAACCACGGTAACTTTGATTCCTATACTGGGATTGAACCTGCGTTAAAGCTGGCCAATTATGCGAAGCGAAGACTTAAGAAAGAGTTTGGCCCGAAAGTAAATATTAAAACTCTAACATTGCAGCAGTTTGAACCGCGGTGTAAGTATCAAGCATTATTGGCGATATGCTCCCTGATTCACATAAAGAATATCAGGAAAGCGCTTTGTAAGCTAAGGAGTATTTGCTCCGACGGCGCGTTTGCTATGTTTGTTATGGATGAAGGAAGAGGAAGCGTGAAAGTCCGTACGAATACAAAGGGGATGACATTTTATTACTATACATACGCAGAATTTGTAGAGCTTCTACAGGAAAGTCGATTTACTGTGCTTGATAAATCAGGTGTTGTGGAACGGGCAAAGGTAAATTGGCAGGTTTATTACGTAAGGGCTGTCTAGGAGGAGTGCGTGTACCAAAACTCGATGAGAGTACTTATTTTTATTTAGGTACTCTCATTTTTTGTGGTATTCGTGATTATTTGAACTGCCTTTTATTGGCTGGGGGCGTGGGAATTAGTTAGAACTATACTTATAAACAAACTACCCTGATAAGTAGTGATATCGGTAAAAACAAAAGCCAGCGTCTTGTGAAAGAAACTGGCTTTAGGTTTTTTACATGAACCTAACCGGAGTTGAATATGGTCCGATGATAACTTTGAAAATTTTATCATCTGTTAAGAGCTGAAGATATTCAACGGGTCCATTAATTCGTTCAGGGAAATCTTTGCGTCTACCTTGACGAAGAATAACATGACCGCTGCTTAAGCTTTTAATCTGCGCTTTTATACGTTGAAGCCATTTCCTGTTGGCTCTATAAAAATCCCAAACCTCCAAGAAAGAGTGGTAGATGGTTTCGTGGTCAAACGCTGACAAATCCGGTTCTCGACCTAGTGCCAAAGCTTGAACAACATGTTGACGCACCAAATAGTAGGGAGGTGGTGTATAGCTTCCACCGTTTCGGATAGTGGTGAGCAAGAGATCCAAAGCCTCTGAGGCTTCGTTACGCTCACTTTCAAAAGACTGACCCACAAGTGATTCCATGGTAGGAACACCGAAATAAGAAAGAAGCGGCTCGAGTGTTTTACGGGGTAGGCCTGCTGATGTAGTTATACAGTGTCCTTCAATTTGTAAACCCCACATGTAAAACGCTGCAGAATCTTCTCGTAGGGTGTCCCCATCGAATGGATTTTGGTTCATTCCGACAATAACCCATTTGTACATAGTTCTCTCCTTTTTTGAATAGATTTATTTATTATTACTATTCTATTTTGATTTGGGTGATTGTACTAAAGAAACTTTGTTAGGTCAAGCTATAGGTTTTTTGGCTGAGCATATAGGTCTAGAACCTGCTATATTTTTAAGTTGTATGGACCGTTTACCTCAAAAAGTAATGTTTAACACTCAAAACTGTACTGTCTGTGCAATCCGATCAATTAATGTATCGAGGTCAAAAGTCTGGCGTTCGTTTACGCATTTTGTTTTATTTAACTCATCATAGTTTTCGCATTGTGGGTAAGCCAATATAAACCCAAATTTAACTATTTCACCGTCTTTTTTAAATGTATATGTGTAAGTAGTATAAAACGTTCCCGCTGTTCCCTCGCTTACGCTTTCAATGCAATATGTTACGTTTCCAATTGTTTTTTGGATTGTCATGCCGGGGAGACCGTTTATTCCTAAGCCGCCTTCTTTACAAGAGAATACATCCGAAGTTAAAGTCAATTGCGGAGGCCATTGCTGAGGAAGAATGTAAATAGTTGATAAATCAGGATACCTAAACGTGACTCCCTTATAACTAGTTGTTGCAGTTTTCCAGTTTGCGGTTTCATCGGGTTTTACAATAGTTTGAGGTGTTGGCTCTGTCTTTTGTGTTTTCGATTTCAACAACAAATAACCACCAGTACCTGCTAAGGCAACAAAAACAATAATCGAAATTAATATAACTTTTCTTTTCACCTTTGTATTCTATCAGAATAGTAGGATACGTTTTGCAGACTTACATGTTGCACGCCATTTTGGCTGAGCATATAGGTCTAGAACCCTTATTTTCCCGCCTTTCCTGTTGACCAAATAAGAAAGAGCCTTTTCTTAAACCCACCTCTTTTTCTTCTTTTTTGTTTTTGAAAATTATCAACTTTGGAAAATGGGATCTTATAATAGGATGAAATTGACTTGGTCAATTCCAATACATCAGCTAACTCGTTTAAAAGATCTTCTTTTGGTGCTTTTGAAAGTTCTTTGGATTCCTCAACTAGTTTCTTTTTTAGTTGTTTTTCAAATTCCACTTTGTTTAAAACTTTTGTTTTATATTCATTTCCAGATGTTTTCATTATTTCTGGGATCCCATCTCTTATAAGTTTTTGATGATAATATTTTTTCCTCATTTTAGTTGGTCTGTCTTTTTAAATTCCCCAATGATGTAGTCTATCCAGTTTTGATACCAATACCAGGTTTTTACAACCATTGTTCCAAATCCTCTATCAGGGTTTTTCCCGTCATGTTCTTTCCAAAACATAGTGTGCTGGTACATACCGAAATTTTTATAACCGGCAACTCTAACCCCTTGAATTACTAGCGTTGCACTAAACTTCTGCTTTTCAGTTTCCTCTTTTATCCAATATTCTTTTGAAATATTTTTTGCTAAATCGGATTTTGGATCGATAAACTCGATTACTCGATCTGCTTGACCCTTTCTTTTTGCTAGAACTTTTGTGAATAGAAGACGATATGCAAATCTATCACTCTTAATCTCTTTTTCTGAAAGCTTACTATCAAAATCTGCGATATATGAGTTTACATTTTGAGGAATTAGACCTTCTCTGTCTTTAATAATTTTTGCCTGTGTGTAGTCTAACTCTGAAAACTGTAGGCTTAATGCTAGGTTGTTATCTAGCCCGTATTTCTCCCCGTGTAATTTTTTGAGGTAAAAATTTAGGTTTAAGGCACAGGCTTGGTAACGGGCAGACAGATAAGAATCTAGCCCTTGTGCTTTTCGGTGTTCAATTTGATTTCGTAAACCGATTAGAAAATTAAGATTGTTTACCGTATCTTTATCGAGCGGGCAAATAGATTTAGAGATACACTCTTTTAAATCCCAGTATTTAATACTGCCATCAGGATTTCTATCGTATTTCTTACGTTTTTTGGGCCTTTTAAAGTAACGGTAATCTATTGCCTTTGATCGGTAATATGCGTGCAAAAGATATGTCCAGGCAATTAGGGAGAGTACTATAAAGCCTTCGGTTTTAAATGAAATCAGTGGGTTGTTGTATATTTGAACGGCTGAAAGTGTTGCCTCTCGAGCTTTTAGTATTAAGTCTATTTTTTCTGAATGAGTGACCCTTTTCATAAACAATACAAACTACTTTTGGCTGAGCACTCGGGTCAGGAACTTTCAACTAACTTAGTAATTAGAGATGCGTACCAGGTGGCGTTTAGTTGCATCTCGCCAACTTCGCCACTACTAACACCTAGAAAATACCACTTGGGTTTACCTCCCATTATGAACATACCCCCTTTTTTAGTTTCCATATTCTTTGGGACTGTAAAAACCGGAGAACCCGAAGTTCCAGGGTGTAGCGTGGCATCGATCAGGAAAAAAGGATTATTTTTGAATGGAACCCCGTAAGCGCTGGCGATGCTTGCATTCCTAACTATAGGTAGGTTGTGTGTCTCATCGTAAAAGCCTTTAGGGTATCCAACCACAAGTACTTGTTCCCCTAAGCCGAGTTGTACGTCATTAGGTAGAAGATTTATATTACTAAGCGCCGAAAAAATGACCTTGTCTGGTTGTGGTATTTCAAAAGCTGCAAGGTCTATTTTTTCTGATAGTTCTTTCCAGATATGAATATCATCTTTGTATAAAAAATAAGTCAACTCCTTGGATTTAGTAATATCGTTTGGGTCACAATTCAATCTAATTATAATTTTGTCAGGAAAGAAATTCTCCTGCTCATTAACTAAAACATGCCTATTAGTGATAAGATATATTTTACCCAAATGCTGAAAAAAGAATCCTGTACCTGTACCGACTATTTTTCTTCCCTCCTTGCAAACTATAAGGGTTGTTACTTTCAGGAGCGTATCTATCTGTATGTTATTCTGTTCGTTCATTTTTCAATGTCTACTTTGGCTGAGCATAGAGGTCTAGAACCAAGGGTTATAGTAATCTACTTTGAAATGGATCTTCGTTTGCACGGAGGATTTCTAGCTCTTGGTGAGTTATTATAACCTTTTCAAAAAACCTTCTATAAAACTTAGAACTTTCTTCTGCAAAGCCTTTCGAGGACTTTAATTTTTCGTTAGTGCTTTTCAATAAACTCACACCCTCCTCCTTAGATACCCATTTACTTTCTAAAACCTTGCAGTTCTCATTAATTGGAAAGTCATCCTTACCTTTGTATTCCATAACTGCTAGATGATAAATTTTACCTTTAGAAGGGTTACCTTTTGTTTTCTCATCCAGCTGTCTTACAGAATTATACTTTTGTCTCTCAAAATCAAAAATATAAGAAAGCTGAGTAAAGCTAGGTTTGACCTCAAATATTTTCATTCCCCTGAGTCCAAGTTCCTTCTCTAGGTTTTGAGATATGGACTCGAAAAAACTGCTCATAATATCCGTTCCAATTAGATGACCTTTAGGAAAAAACCACACGCCCGACGGTTCTTCTATTAAAAGAAATTTACCGTTGTTGGATCCTTTGTTTCTATTTACCAAAAGATTAACAATTGACTGTCTGTATCCGGCATATGGTTTGGGGTGTAAGAATCTTTTTAAGAAGTAATAGTTTGCTTCATGCTCTGGCACAAAACGATTATATAACACAATTTCAACTAAATGTGGCTGGCAGTCACGTACGCTATTTGAAAAAACATACGAAACAGGCTACTTTTCAATAGTGGTTAGTTTTCTTACTTCCTCTTCTAATAATTTAGCTAGCATAACAGAGTAAGACTCTACATCTAAAAACGGCACAGGCAATTCGTAATCGTATAACATTTCGATTAAATCTTCTGGGATTCTACCACGTTGTCTTGCTATTGTTTTTAGTTCTGGATCAATTTTTTCCAATATTTTCCAAATCTCTAATGAGTACTTTTCGTAATTAATTGTATCGTCCCAAGATAAACTAGTGCTTACGCCTAAAGCTATTAGCCTATTAACAATAATTTCCCAGAGTGGTTTGCCTTCTTTAGGAAAGTTAGCCTTTCCAGAGTGATTTGGAATAACAATCTTTCCTTTTTTAGCTGTGTAACCTGTCATATTCGCACTTGCCTTATCGAGGTAGTCGTCCCAATGTTCATTTATCTTGTTACGATAGAAGTTTATTTTATATAATTCGGGTATTTCTACGTTATACTTATTCTTAAGCACCCTTCCATAGATATTTAGGCTCTTAATAAAATCCTGATAGGCAATAATGGGTTTATGGTTCCTTAAACTAGTTTCCAAGTACTCCTCGTCGGTTACCTCATGAGTTCCTTGATTTTCTGATTGTTTTAATTGGTTAAATATTTCTGAGACAATCTCTGCACATTCGAGCATATCCAAATATCTAATTCTTAATTCCTCAGCAAATAACCCGATTCTCGTAAGCAGATCCTGATTTTCTAATCTACCGTAGTGGCAATTTATTATTGCTAACTTATCAAATGGTGTTTGTTTTATAAACATTTACTTAGAAATTTTTATATATTCTGGCAAAAAATTCTACATATTATCGTAGTCATGGCATTGCATGACGTTTTGCGTATTTTTGATCGAGCCCCAGCTAAATCCATATCTATCTACCTCGTCCCATTCGGGGTATTTTACTCTGAATAACCCCCCTACTGCTGGCTCCATCCCGTCATTTATACCCCCTACAACTAGATAATCCTCATTTGCAAAATCTTGATTTAAAAATTGGGAAGATAATAAGGCTACTAATCCACATGTGGCTTCGATTAGATTTTTAATGTTTGCATGCATAAAGTTCGTGTGGATATCGTGCTTTACGTTATTGTAGTACGTATACCACGATAGCTTACTACTTACAGCCCAGTTTCGATATGGGCGGTAGCGTCCGAAAATACCTTCCCATCTGGATAAAAAAACCTCGTACTCAGATAGTTTATGGGTTTTTTCTACCAGCCAATAGTCTTTCATAGTTAATTTTGAAGCATCTTTACTATAACCGTTTTCACGCAGAATTGCCTTGAAATTTGCCTCTATCTCGATACAAACTCGAACAAACAACTCGTGGATTCTATATGAGTACGCCTTTTTATTTTGATCAACGGGCTCGACGTATTCAAAAAGTTTTTGGATATCGTTTTGTATTAAAAGAAAGGATCTAATGTATCTTTCTGGTGATTTAGCATAGTCAGGATGTCTGATGTAATTAGAATTCCCACTATTATCATATGACGAATCGGTTAGTTGTCTAACTGTTCTTTTGTAGGGTTTTAATATTGCCATTTTTAAAATTGGCTGAGCATGTCGGTCTAGAACCATTATATTCTCCAAGATGTAAATGAGACAAATGAGACAGTGTAAAAAGGAAGCATTACCCTTGCTATGTATAAGAGAATATAATATAGTATAAGTATGGACGAATTACTTACAATAAATGAAGCCGCTGAGTTACTTGGAGTCCATCCTGAAACACTTAGAAGGTGGGATAGAGAAAATAAATTACCAGCAGTAAAAATAAATGACCGTGGAGATCGTCGTTACAATAAGGAGGATTTGGAACATTTCATGAATACCAATCGTGACTTGGTTATAGATGAACACTCTGGTTATATTATTAAATGGCAAGGCAGGGGGTTTGTTAGTATGACAAGAAGATTTGCAGTTATTGGAAAAATCTATGCAACTAAAGATAAAGAAGTTGTTGGTTTTGCTTTCGTTGCAGCTGGGCTTACCCTATTTTCACAAGATGACAAAAAGGATGTCCTAAATGAACTCGCTCTGAAAAAAGTTAAAGAATATTTGGATAAAGAAAGTACCTTGGATGGGGATATCTACACTTTTGAGTATATAAATGGAGAACTTCAAGAGGTTCAGAATCCAGAATGGTGGGAAGATAGCTACAGGAAAGCTCTTGTTAAGGGATTGAGAGTAGAAGTAAGTGCAACACACCCTACAACATCTGAGCAGAAGGCTTGGAGAGTAATTCTTAACTACAAATCTAAATCTAACAACTTCTGGTTCACAAATACTTTTGGAAAAGATAGGCAATACAGAGAATATTATGTTTTTATAGATGCAAAGGAACTTGTTAAAGCTGATTTGCCTAATACAGCTAAAGGAGCTGAGGTCTTTGCGTTAGGCTACGGAATCAAAAGATTTAACGAAACAAGAGACTCTAATAGTGATCGTGACATTAGTCGAATTGGAGAGACTAAAGTTGCTTGTTATGGTGGTAGTTGCAAAAAGAACGAAGATCTTCCAAACGATCTTCTAGCTTAGTACAAAATTGATAATTGTTTAAGACATGATAAAGCCAATAAAAATCTCACCAATCAATACCTCTAAACATCTTCAGTTTAGGTGTGAAAATTGTGGGTTTGAAGGGATTATAACTTTGACAAACCATGTAGTTAATACAGACGATGTTGGTAATACTTTAGAAATTCTTGATTATAGCTGTTTAAAATGTGGTAAACAGTTGAACGATAATAACAAAAAGACGCGAGGTTAATTATGAAAACTATAAACAGGATTACAGCCAAAAAAAGACAAGATATTCGTAAGTTAGCTGATGCTCTTGGTGAAATAATTCCGGCGACTGGATTTAGATCTATTTTTAACTTTAAGGGTATTGCAGAAAGCAGACCTTATACAAAAAAGTATTGGAGAGGTGTAGGTAACAAAAAGACCCTGATAAGCGAATTTCTTATAAATATATACAGATATCACCCAAGATTACTTTGTACAATCATTAGGGATAACCTTCCAAGAGGTATTGAGAATAGACATAGCCAAGGAAACCCAGTACTCAATGCTGAGGTTGAAAACATAATAAAGATTCTGAAAGACTTAGATATTGATATGGAGAAAGAGTTGTTAAGCTTAGATCTCCCCGAAGATAGGCCATGTATAGTGCCTCCCCCATTTGAATATCAACAAATGCTTAAAAAGGTTTCTCTTGAACCGGAATTAGAAGAAAAATGCAAACAATTATACTTAGATGGTCATATCAATGAATCTGTTAGAAAGGCCTTTGAGATATTTGAAGCAAAAATTCAATCCATAACGGGTTTAGAAGAATCGGGTAAAGATCTGATGATGAAAGCTTTTGATGAGAACAACCCCCGTATTACTATTGCCGATATTACTACAAAAAAGGGAAAAGCTCTTCAAGAAGGGTATAAATTTGTAGCTGCAGGTAGCATGCTTTTTTTACGTAACAAATTTAGTCATGGCGATGAAAAGCAAGAATCTTATATAGATGGTTTTCAAATGTTGCTAATGGCAAACCAACTCTTAAGAGGAATCAATAAATTGAAATAGTTAGAAATACTAACCTTTAGTTATCTTAGTAATTTATACAAGGGAATTAAGTGTTTTAATATAACCATCTCGCCCAGTCTGAAAATCTTGAGGATAGTCGGTAGTAACAAAAATATGAGATGATTTTAGATCTTTGTAAGCATTTTTTTTAGGATAGCTGGGAGAGGCAGGGGGATTCTTAAGCTGTAGAAGTTGTTATGAGGTTTGTGAATTTGTAAAATGTCTGATAGCTTGAATAAGTATAGTCCCACCTTTACAATTGGTGTGTATGTTTTACCGCTGGATAGTCATAGAGAATTCCCTTAAAGACAAAGAGGTTTTGGGCAAATAGGAAGTTTTATCAGAAAGGATGTTTGAGGAAGGCGACCATTCAAGAGAGTCGAGAATGCTAAAAATACGTACCCCAGAAGAAGATGTTACTTCTTTATCCATTTCTCTAAAAGAAAACCTTATTTATCCCTATTACACCCATTTCTATCACGAGGATCCTAAAAAGAGTAATTTAATTGTAGTTTTTTCTGAAAAAAGATTTTTGTTAAGCAAAGATAATTACCAAAGAGCGGTCGACTACGGATTAAAGCACGATGTGTCTTTGGAAGAATTGAATATTAAGCCCTTAGATATCTCTCAAGAAGATTGGTAGCAATTGGTTCTGTTCTATAAACAGCGTTGAGCCTCTTTGAGCAACTAAACTCTAATTAGCTTCTCTATGGCAAAATACTCACTTTTAATCTAAACCCATCAAGCCACCAAAGGCTTATTTTAGTTCGAATTAGGAGATTTTTGTAAGGGTTTTTATCAAGCCGTTGTAATGTATTCGAGGGAAGCGGATCGCTAGGGGTGCCCGTTCTGGCTGAGCATGTAGGTCTAGAACTTAAAGGAAATCTATATACTTAGAAGATTTTTTTCCAGCGTTTAAAAGCTTTTGCATCAGAAGGAGATAACTTAAACCATTCTCCTCTCAACAATTTTAATTTAAATCGCGTATGCCAGTATTTTTCAACTCCATTAATATCGTCTGTTTTTATCTCATGTATCAACTCGAACGGTTCTGAGCCCAGTAAAGTAATATCCTCCCGGCGTCGGTTTGTATCTTTGGATTTACCAATTTTATAGTTTCCATGCTGTTTTCCTAAATATACATAACCGCTGTTTGATTCTTCGTTTGAAGTAAATCGATCATCTGACCCGTCGATAACTGAATTACACATCTCAATTATGTCATCGTAACCCTTTTTATCATCAACAAAATTTAAGATTGTTTTTGCCAGTTCTCTAGTTAAACCAAGTTTATTATAGAACGTAGCATGACTTGGGAACGTGGGGTTATTATTATGCTTTACTTCTAACTCTCCACGCGTGGGCCATCTGCCTTTCTCACGTACAATCTCAATAAATAGTTCGCAAAGTTGATTTTTACTATATTTAGTTTTATCGAATTTGTTAGGGATTAATCCGGCTTCTTTTACTAATTCACCATAACATGACCACCCATACTTTCGTAAATCGTATATACCTAATCCTGTGAAGTCATAGAATACCTTTTCGCTTGGAGTTTTTCCATTGTTTTTCTTTGAATAGTTTTGGAGATCTTTTATTATTTCCTCTTTTGTTTTCATCTTCATGATTATATCAAACAGAAGAGCCATCTTAATAAGGAACTAAAAGTTCGGATCTAGGATTTTAATTAAAAGGTATCATATCAAGATATAAAAGGTGTTTGAGACTCCGTTGTTGCTCGTGTGCCCGTTCTGGCTGGGGGACAGGGACTCGAACCCCAATTATCGCATCCAGAGTGCGATGTCCTACCTTTAGACGATCCCCCAACAGTGAGCAACTGCATTTTACCATCAAAAATCGTAAGTTTCCGCATAAAAAATGGTACAATTCCCACATGCAAGAAAAGAAAATAAAAAAAGTAAGCCTCGATCAGGAAAAATGTATTGGTTGTGGTTCTTGCAGCATGACTTGCCCAGAGGCCTTTGGTTTTGACGAAGCCAAAGGAAAGTCATTTGTGAAGGAAAACGCAGAGCAGGTCGAGGACGAGAAACTAGAAGACGCATCCAATAATTGTCCTGTCCAAGCAATTTCTTTAGAATAATGACTGGTTTATACCCTTTAGAAGATTTGCCTATATCCACATTAGAGATAAAAGATACAAGAGCAATATCAAATCCAGATGAAGTATCGTCTTTTGAAAACGAGCTAAAAAGAGAAAATTTTTCTGAGACCCTTTTTAAGATCAGTGATTTCCTTGGGGATTATAAATCATCAATATTTAAACCAGAAAACCTGCGTATTCAGCTAAAAGACGGGGAAATGGGATCTGGTGCGTGTGTTGTTCATGACGGAGTAGCCGAAATCGTTATAGAATCCCCTGGCGAGGAAAAGGGAGTAAATTTCATATCTAGGTTTTTAGAAGACTCGAATAAAGCAGCAACTCCCGAGCAAGCTAGAAATATTTATTACGCCTTGCAAACATCAACTGCACTACATGAGTCTATACACTCCCTAATTGACTCTAAGCCTGGTAGCAAACTTGCCCAATATGTAGAATCCCATGGTTTTAAGAATGAAAGAAACACCGATGCTACCTTGCTTGATGAGGGAATAACCTATGCCTTGATGGCGGAATTTGCTCCTGTGGTAGGGCCTATTGGTAATATCGGGCCGAGAATTGATTCCAGGGACACCGAGATCGCGGTGTCTAGGAAAAATTTAGGTTCGTCTTTAAGATCATCAATACATGAGTATTTAGAAAGCGGAAAATCGATAGATGAAGAATTTATGAAAAACGCCATTGATAATTTGAGAAAAATAGTGGGTAATGATGTCTAATTGGTTTCTTTTCCATTTTAGCTTTTCGATATACAATTAACCCATGATATCAGCACAAAATAAAGAACAAAGAGTAGCCGTTTTTGTAGATGTACAAAATATGTACTACTCAGCCAAGAACCTTTATGGGACAAAGGTTGATTTCGGAAAAGTCCTTAACTCAGCAGTTGCTGGAAGAAAACTCGTTAGAGCGTTTGCGTATGTTATAAGAGCGGATGTCGGTGCCGAGAAAGATTTTTTCGGCGCATTGCAAAAAATCGGGTACGAAGTAAAGGAAAAAGATCTTCAGGTATTTTTAGGAGGAGCTAAAAAGGGAGACTGGGATGTTGGGCTTTGTATGGATGCAGTTCGTATGGTTTCAAAAATAGATGCCATGGTTTTGGTTTCTGGGGATGGGGACTATACCGACCTTTTGGAGTATGCCAGGAGTCAGGGTGTAAGAACTGAGGTTATTGCGTTTGGGAAAACGGGCTCCAGCAGATTGTTCAGCGAAGCGGATTTTGTTATGGATATGGACCAAACCCCGGAAAAATATCTCATCGGGCGAATAAACAAACCCAAATTTTCTATTCTAAGGGACAACAAAAAAGATGACACAGAAGGCCAGTCAAATTAAACCTCTTGTAATTTTTAAATCAACATGGCTGAAAATCAGAAAATCAGCTATAAGTATTGACCTTGAAAAAGTTAAAAAAGTTCTTTTAGTTTTCTACGCAGTCCTTTTTATTTCGACCGTTTATCATTTCGTTTACGCTAAAAGGATTATCCCTGGTGTCAGAATAGCTGGGGTTAAAGTTGGTGGGATGACTTTTAACCAGGCCAAGAAAGCCTTACAAAATCATGAACCACAGGTAAATAAAGAGCTAAAGCTTAAATATGAGGATGAGGAGTTTATTTTAAGAGGAGAAGAAGTCGGGTTACTTTATGATTGGGATGCTACTGTGAGCCGTGCTTTTGAGGTTGGGAGAACGGGAAATATTATCACTGATGGTAAAGACAAAATTGCTGGATTATTTAAGAGTTTGTATATCAAAGCTTCGTACGACTATGATGACAGCGCGTTGGGGGTCAAATTTTCAATAATTAAGGGGGAAATAAACAAGGATGTAGTTCCCGCCGGGGTTGTATTAACCGATGGAAACCTTGTTGTGACAGCTTCGCAAAGCGGAAAGAAGGTAGTTGATGATGGTTTGTATTCCATCGTTGCAGGATCATTTGATAAAATGGATTTTTCCGATAAAAATATCCCGACGAAAATCATTAACCCTCCAATTGTGGAAAAAGATGTAACTCTGTTGCTTAGTGACGTAGAAAAGATAATTTCACAGGATTTAACAGTGGCTTACGGTGACAATAAATGGGTATTGGGGAAACAAGATTTGCTAAACCTACTTTCTTTTGAGAAGAGTGATAACGGAAAAGTTAAGATTGTGCTGAACGAATCAAAACTTTCGGCGCTTACTGACAATGTATCAAAGGTGGTTAATGTGCTACCAAGAGGGAAAGTGACGTCGGTTGCTAATGGTACAAGGGTATTGGGGTTTCAGATTACTCGCGAGGGGCAAGAGCTTGATGTTTCCAGATTCGAAAATGATTTTAATGATTCTTTGTTCGGAAACAGAACCAACGTTTCGCTTTATACGAACGTAGTTAGCGGATCTACAGATAAAGATAAGTATGGTATCTATGCATTGCTCGGGGAGGGGACTTCCCATTACGCTCACTCGATTCCAAACAGGATTCACAATTTGACTTTAGCTGCAGAAAGAACAAATGGAGTTTTGGTTGCACCAGGTGCAGTTTATTCTATGAATGACTCTGTGGGAGATATTTCAGCTAAAACAGGATATTATCCTGCATATGTAATAGCAGGTAACAGGACTGTCCTTGGTGATGGCGGGGGAGTGTGTCAAACATCTACAACGTTGTTTAGAGCTGTTCTTAATGCAGGGCTCCCAATTGTGATGAGATATGCCCATGCTTACAGGGTAGGTTATTATGAGCAGGACATGCCTGTTGGTTTTGATGCTACGATATTTCAACCATCGTGGGATTTCAAGTTTAAAAACGATACAGCAGGCTATGTTTTGGTTCAGTCCTTTGCAAATTTAGACGATCTAAGCCTGACCTTTAGACTTTACGGCACTCCTGATGGAAGGACAGTTGAAATATCAAAACCCTCAATTACAAATCAAATTGCTCCGCCCGAGCCTTTGTATCAGGATGATCCTACATTACCAAAAGGAGTAGTAACGCAGGTTGAATTTCCTGCCTGGGGGGCTAGTGTCGTGTTTACTAGAACTGTGAAAAAAGGAAACGATATTATGTTTACAGATACTTTCAGTAGCAGGTATCAGCCTTGGAGAGCGGTTTTTCTTGTGGGTACTAAAAAGTAAGGTAACTTAGTCTTTACCCTCTATCTCATTAATGCTTACTACAGTTAGGGAATTTTCTTCTGATGTAGCTACAATAGTTACTTTTTCATCTTTGTTTTGGTAAGTAATGCTTGTTGTATGATCTAGTACGCTTTCTCCGGAAGGCATCCAATTTTTTGCTTCAAAAATGTTTTTATAGAATTTAAGAACATCAAGTGGAGTTTTTGATGTTTGAAAAGTTGTCTGAGAGGAGCCTGGTGTTTGGGTAAATCCGATTTTCTTCGCGTCAACAGGGTAGGGGAATTCATCTGTTGCTATAGTTGCTATCCCTTTTACTTCTTCAATCTTTTTTAACGCTTTGGGCTGATATTTAAGGAAGTATATATAACTGCCTATAAAAACAGGCAAGAGAGTAAGAGATACTACTAATAATTTTGTTTTGTCGAGTTTCATTAGTTTTATTATACGGACGTTTTGGTTTTGCTCAAAACGGTAAAGATTATGACTCATCTATCATTTTTGATAGAATGTGGTAATACGGCCCCATCGTCTAATGGCTAGGACGACAGGTTCTCAGCCTGTTAATTCGGGTTCGAGTCCCGGTGGGGTCACCAAGAAAAATGACAAAAAACACTAAGCCAAAAATTCAAAAAGACGTTGAAAATCTCTATGCTAATAATGGTTGGCATACAGATCCGACACTTTTGTTATTAGCAATGACAGAAGAATTGGGAGAACTTGCTGCTCGGTGGTTGGCGGAAAACCCTGGATATAAAAAATCAATAAAAGACACAGACCCGATACCGGAAGAGATAGGTGATTTAGTGACGTTAATACTCGCTTTCTGCAATACCCAAGGTATAAACTTTGAAGAATCTGTGCAAAAAGCAATTAAGAAACGCTCGAAGCAGAAGTAGGTTCTAGACTGCAGCGCTTCACCAAAGTTAGACTGATTGGAATTAGCGAATTATTTTCTTGCTAGAAGGTTTTAAGCAATTTTCACTTAAAGAGTTATAATGTTTTAAAAATCTAAGCAAAGGAGAGTAGAAGATGAACGGTTCATTGACGGTTATAACAGGATGCATGTTTTCTGGTAAGACCACAGAATTGCTGAGGCTTTTGAAGAGACACACAATAGCTCGTCAATTTGTGCAGTTGTTTAAACCGGATACAGATACTAGGTATGGTAGGAATAAAGTAGTAACACACGATCGTACTTGGCTGAAAGCAACGGTAGTTAGTGCTAAAGATCCGATACATATACTGGATTTGATTGCGATTGCCACTACGGTCGTAGGTATAGACGAAGCTCAGTTCTTTGATCTCTCGATAGCTATGGTTTGCGAAAGGATGTTATCCAAAGAAATTGATGTTATCGTAGCGGGTCTTAAGCAAGATTCCGATGGTCGCTTATTTGGTTCAATGGATAAGCTGTTAGTGATGGCAAATTTTATAACCAATCTTACAGCTGTTTGTGTCGAGTGTGGTGAAGAAGCGACAATGACTCAATGGCGTGGAAATGCTAAAACTGAGCAGGTGGTTATTGGCGGTTCTGATGAGTACACTGCTGTTTGTCACAAGCATTACAGAAGGACATAAAAGTAAGGGGTTAGACATTAGTTTTTTTGATGTTTAGCCCCATTTTATTTGTGGGACTTGTGATTAAAACACAAAGGATTTCAAAATTTCGTCCGTTTTTGCCTTAAAGCTTTCACCTGACGTATTTTTTATAGAAATTATTAAAGACTTGCCAGAGTTAATGTTGTTTACCAAATGTACATAGACTAAGTCATTTCCGTTCCAAGTATATCCGTGAAGCAAAGTTGCGTTTCTGTCCCCCACCATGATAGATGTTTCTTCAAGTGTCGGGACTTCTCCTCTCACGACCACATAGTCGTCAATTAGAGCTTTTCTTTGATTATTTAGGTAATTATCATAACCGCCCTCACTAAAAGTGCCTATGAAAACTCCGATTCCATCGTAATTTACCTTGTCTATAAAATTTTCAGGATCTCCGAAGACCACTACCTTGATAGCCTTATCTAAGATTGGGTACGACATTTCACAGCAATCTGATAAGAAACCTTTAGGATACTTGAATGAAAATGTTGGGTTCTTATTGGTGAAAGTTTCCAAGGGGCCTGTATCCGCTTCTGGATAGAACTTAACTGAGGTCATGATATCGTCCGTTGCGGCTCTGTAAACTTGTCTATAACCTATGTCTCCCTTGTAGATTTGGGCAAATTCGTACAACAACCCCCACTTTTGCAGATATGTTAGTTTGTAATCAGCCCCACAGTTATTGATCTCAAATGTTTCGGCGGGTAGAGAATTAAATGTTGTTTTAGATACGTCAGAAATCGTTGCACTTTCAGGGCATTTTGTTTTGAAGAAATCTTTTTTCACCAATACCTCCTGCGAGAGAGTTCTTTGAACTATGGTGAAAGCGGAAATCCTTAAAATATATCCCTCTTTAAGATTTTCCTCAGTTATAGTTTCCTGACCATTCTGCTTTTCAAAAGCAATTTCTAGTTCCTTGATCTGATCTCCCTCTAAAGGGGGATTCGTGGTGAGTTTGGCTACTTGTGGGTATTCAACAGAAAGTTTCAGTAAATCGCTATTGTACTGGGTCCTTTTAGATACGTCGATATTCTCAGGAATCTTGGGACCTGTGTCTTCGGGTGGAACTTCTTGGACAACAGGCCTATTCCTTACGAAATGCTCTTTATAGAATCTTATTGCAAAAGGTGAGAGAAGAAGCAAAATGAGTATTGGCCCGAATACTAGCAATTTGAATACGAAGTTTCTCTTTTTGATTTTATACAACCTTTCTCTTTCTTGAATATCCACAATAGCTGGAATTTCCTGGGTTGAATTCTGATTTTTCGTAGCAGAAATATCAGGGTTTTGAGGAATTTCATCGGGCATAGAGTAATAATATCATTCCTGATACATTTTTGAATAAATAAATACAAATTGATTTACTAACTATCGGATTACTTTTGTGGTTACAGGCCCAACAGGTCTGAGTTTTCTTGCATCGCTTTTAGAGAAATCTGAACGAATTCTTCTAATTTTATTCCGAGCTTTTCTTCGCACTGGGAAATCTGGTTTCTATCAACAGCTCTTGCAAATTCCTTATGTTTGAACTTTTTTAGCACGCTTGAAACCTCTACCTCGGATAATTTTTTATTGGGTCTCATTAAAGCTACTGCAACGATAAAACCTGTAAGTTCATCACAACATTCTAATGTCCATTCGAATATGGTTTCTGGCTCCCTTAAATGAGTTGACCTGTTGTTGTGAGATTTGAAAACTTGAAGCATCTCCTCTGGTACATCATATTTTTCAAGCCATTCTAAAAGTTTCAGAGTATGTATCTTTGGTTCATCTGCGGTTTTTTCCCAGTCCGCGTCATGTAAAATTCCAGTGATCTCCCACTGATCTTTTGAGAGGGTACCCGTGTTTTTTCCGCGGGATTTATAGTAGTCGTGATAGGCAGAAAGCACTTTTCCGACGGCGTAACAATGCTTACGTAAGTTTTTATTCTCGATGTTTTGATGAAGAAGTTCTATTGCTGCGTCTTTTGTGAGAAGTAGCTTTTCCATATTTGTTTATACTTTCGGCTTGAGAGTAGGGAATGCCACTACGTCTTTTATTGCCCAAGTATCTGTCAGAAACATTACTAACCTGTCGATGCCAAAACCTATCCCGCCAAGCGGTGGACATCCATATTCAAGTGCTTCTATGAAATCTTCATCAAGGGGCATTGCTTCCGTATCTCCTTCTTTCATGTTTTTCTGTTCCTTTTCAAACCTATCGCTTTGTTCAAGTCCTGAGACTATCTCGCTCCAACCGTCGAATATCTCAACCCCTCCAATGTAGCCTTCAAATCTTTCGGCTCTTGAGGGTTTACTTCTGTGTGATTTTGAAAGAGGGCTTACGGATGCGGGATAGTCGGTAACCCACGTGGGGTCTATTAACTTCGGGGTCGCTTCTTTATCATAAATTGCAAATAACACTTTGTTTTTGTCCCAGGTCCCTCTTATTTGTATATCAAACTTTTTTGCTAATCTTTTTGCTTCATTGTCATCTACCTTATCCCATTCGATACCAATTTCCCTTTTTATAACATCCTCAATGGGTATTCTTTCCCAGGTTTTGCCGATGTCTATCTCCACACCTTTTACTTTTAACACACTGCCTCCTGTTAACTTTTTAACAAGATATTTGGTCATTTCCTCTGCAAGGTCCATGACCTTGTTGTAATCAGCATATGCTTCGTACCACTCAAGCATAGAAAACTCCGGGAAGTGGGAATGATCAATTCCTTCATTTCTGAAGTTTTTAGCAATTTCAAAAACTTTTTCGTATCCTCCGATTATTAATCTTTTAAGGTAAAGTTCCGGGGCAACTCTGAGATAAAAATCACAATCTAAAGCATTGAAATGGGTACTGAAAGGTCTTGCGTTTGTGCCTCCGTATATAGGTTGCAAGATTGGGGTTTCTACCTCATCAAAACCCTTCTCCCAAAGGAATTTCCTTATTTCCTTTGTTATTTTCCATCTTGTGTCTATAACTTTTTTGGCATCTTCATTTATCTGAAAATCAACGTATCTTCTCCTGTATCTTTCTTCTACATCCTTGAAGCCTTCCCATTTGTCGGGAAGAGGCCTTAGTGCTTTGGAAAGGATTCTTATGCTTTTTGCCTCAACAGATATTTCCCCAGCTTTTGTTTTAACTAAATTTCCTGTTGCTTCAACAAAGTCCCCGGTGTCCAAAAGATTCAGATCATTAAATCCGATTTCACTGTTTTCGTAATTAGGATTGCCGAAGTTTTCTTCTTTAAGATAAAGCTGTATTTTGCCCGATGCATCCTTTATATCTATAAAGCATAATTTGCTGTGTGTTCTTATTGAAATTATTCTTCCGGCGACACTGACGGTTGTTCCTTCAAGAGACGAGAAATTTTCAATTATTTCGCCGTTGGAATGGGTTTTATGGGTTTCTGCTGGATAGGGGTTAACCCCAAGATTTTTTAACTTGTTTAATTTTTCAATTCTTATATCCCTGTATTCTTTGAGAGTTGCCATTTAAGTAATTTAACCATTAAAAGGCATTAGTATTCAATCTTTGTGATAGTGTAGATAAGTTTTCCAACAGGAGCTTCAACTTCTATCTTTTCGCCGACTTTCTTTCCCATTAAGGCTGAGCCAAGAGGCGACTCGTGTGATATCTTTTTGGCAACGGGATCAGCTTCTGGAGCACCGACTATATGGAAAGTGTCCTCAAAGCTATCAATATACACTGTTACTTTCGCACCCACGTCCACGTAATCTTTATGGCCTTTTTTTGCTTCTGCTACTTTTGAGTTTTTAACAATTTCCTCAATTTCAGCAATTCTGCCTTCAATAAATGCCTGTTCCTGCTTTGCGGCATCATATTCTGAATTCTCGGAAATATCTCCCATTTCACGGGCGTTCTGAATTCTTTTTGCTATTTCAGGTCTTTTAACTTCGATGAGATTGGTAAGCTCTTTCTTTAAGTTTTCCAGACCCTCTTGTGTTAATACTAAATTTTGTTTCTCCATAATTTATATTGAGTTTTTTCAGGCTTTTGCACGCCTAAGAGATGTACTCTATAGGTATTTGGAGCCATAAAACTAAAAAGTTCCCCAGACTGAATTTGGGGACTTCGCGTGGACAAAGGTATTTTTATCATACCTACTATCTCATGTCAAATTAAAGAGATTGGAGCAAAGCTCGTTATGACAATTAAAATTAGTGGGTTTATAAAACCTAAAATCTAACTTTATCGATATCCTTGATGCTTATCCAAGCCGACATGGAGCCAAAACCACGTTTATCTATTTTGAACGGTTTTACCTTCTTGACGTTTATGAAATATACGAAAATAGCATACTTTTTATTGTTTATATAGCTTAAAATATCTAGGTTAACTTGCCTCGTTCCAAGGTCATAAAGCGCATGTTTATTCATTATATTTCTTGCTTGGTTGTTGTTTTTTATCTCATATTGGAAAACTTTGCTTACTGTAGCAACTAGTGAAACTGGTTCTGCGCTATTTTTAAAATAGATAGTGTCTTTTGGTTTGACCCTATTCCAAGGATCTCGTTTAGACTTGTACCATCTGGCCTCACAGATTTTTTCGCCCGAAATTATTTTTGGCAACAAACCCCAGGACCTTTTCATTATTGCAACATGATCCATATAAGAATTCTACAACATTTGACACGTCCTAAAGGATTTTTAATTAGGTTATCTTTTAATTGCAAAGGATGCCACAAATATATTGCAAAATGCGTTGCTTTATATCTATTCTAATATTATTGTAAAATAGTTATAGGTTGGTCATTAATTTGACATTTGCTGTTTGAGAGGGTAAAAGTTAGTTATTCCTAGCCGCCTGCTAGGTTTTTGTGTTGAGTTTGCAGGAAAGTTAGAAAAATTTAAAAATTATTTATTTATCGCCGCAGTGGTTCTGTGGCCGCTTAGTAGTAATTTATGAAAATATTTAAAAAAATAAAGATGCGTGGAGACAAAGTTGTCTCCTCTTTTGCTATTTTTTCGATGATTGTAAATGTAGTTTCTCCTTTTGCCGCGATGTATCCCGTAAGGGCGTTCGCTGAGGACGTAGCCACGCCTGTTTCGGAAACTTCGGTTGAAACTCAGGCTCCTAGTGAAGAACCTGTAAAGGTTGAAGAGCCTTCTCAGCCTGAGCAGGAGGTTGCTTCTACCCCGGAGGCTACAAGTGAAGATCCGGTTGACGCACAAACTCCAGAAGAACCAACAAACACGGAACCCACTGTTACTCCCACAGAACCTACCATTACTCCCACAGAACCAGAGATAACTACCGAAACCTCATCTGACAATCAGCCAGGTGATATTTTGCCTGATGGTGTTTCCGATTACAGACCTGTTGCTGATGTGAATAGCACAGAAACTCAACAGACTGAGGTTTCTATCGATCCAGCTTCATTACCTTTGGACACCGCACCTACAGTTTCTGTTGATATATCAACAAGTGAACCCGCTGTAGACGAAACTAGTGGTACAGAACCAGCAGTTGTGGCTGAGATACCCACAACTGAACCCGTAAAAGAATATGAAGTATTAACCGACGGTGCAGAGATTAAGGATAGTGTTGAAGCAGATTGGAAGGTCAATGGGGATAAAGCGGAAACCAAAGAGATTGTAAAAATCGGAGTTAGATATATTTTCCCGTTGGACAAGGATGTAACAGTTACGTTTACAAAATTGCCAAATAGTGATTCAGATAGGTCTACTTTGAAAATTGAAAAAGTGAGAGCTTCAGATATTAATCTACCTACCGGAGTTATTGTTGATGGGGAGTATGGTTACGATATTACCACTGGAATGAAAAATGAATCATTTGAGTACGACCTTACTTTGCCCAAGACAGGTGAGCTGAACACAGAAGTTATTTATATTGAAAAAAGTATAGAAGATTTGACAAAGAGTGATGTTAACAAGGATGAAATAAAAACCGTCGAGGATAGTATGGTAAAGCAGGGAGATGGAAAAACTACAGTCTCGGGATTAGATCACTTCACACCATTTTTTAATATTTTAAAGGATGAACCAAAAGTAACCACAGATAAGGGTAGTTACAAGCCAGGTGATGAGGCAGTAATAAGTGGAAAGGGCTTTCCATCAGAAACCGATATTGAGTTGAGAATAACTGATCCCAATAACTTAAGCATTAGTGTTAATCTGAAAACTGATAATAAAGGTGATTTTGATTATAAATATATCGTTACCGGGTTAAAGGGAGAATATCTTGTTGAAGTTTTGTTAGGTGGTGTGGCAGTCGCACAAACTACGTTCAAAGATCCTGGGAATCCCTCTGCAGATCTTGACCAATACGCAAATGACACCCCAGTTGGATGGGTAAATGGGAATTTGGGTGCTAGTAAAGCAACATACTTTGAGGGCGATAGTGTTCCTTATCGTTTGAGATTTAGTAATCTTAGCCTCGGTACTCACAATGTTACTATCGAATGGGATACAACAAAAAGCAGCAAACACGCTTTGGATTATATAACAAGCTACGATAGATCAGTACCAAGTGCTGATCCGTGTGTAGATGTAACTGGGTGTAATAAATCCGTATTTGATGCATTTAATATTCCAGCAGACTCTCAGGTTACTGGGGCAGGTATTACTCCTATACCAGGAGATTTTAAACTCTTTGGAGGGAGCGTTACTTCAGTGAGTACCTATTCATATGCTGACGGTACAGGATTTACTGGTGATAAGTCAGCCAGAATAACAATTACCTTTACTGCTTCCGTTGCTAACCCTGTGCTTGCTTGGGGAGGTCACATAGCGGATAGATCCGATTGGGGAGCTAATGATTCGGCTATATCGATTCCAGGGTCTCCATACCATACGAGGCTTATCAGTTTGGATGGTGGTGGTGGAAATCAAGATAGATCCTTATCTGCAGAGGCAGTAATTTTTCCTGCTTCAATAACAATAATTAAAGATGCTACACCAAATGGGTCAACATCCTTTTCATTTACAGCTTCTCCATCACCTCTAACAAACTTTTCTTTGGTTGATGATGGGACTTCTGCTAATACGAAACTGTTCTCTGACATTCTTGATTTCCAGACATACACTGTTACTGAAAATACACCTACAGGGTGGAGTCTTGGTACTGTGGTTTGCTCTGTGGATATCGATAATGGCGGTTCACAAACAGTTAGTGGGGCGACTGCAACAATTAATCTCAAAGAAGGAGAAAATGTAATATGCACGTACCCCAATACTCAACAAAATGGGACCTTGATAGTTAAAAAGGTAGTGATCAATGATAATGGTGGAACAAAAACCGCCTCTGATTTTGGTTTTGAAGTGAATGGTGGATCAACGATCGCTTTTGAAACTGACGGACAAAACGACCTAACTGTCAGCACTGGCACGTACACGATTGTAGAGCCTTCGGTCTCTGGATATACAACAAGTTATGATAACTGTGCAAATGTATTTGTTCCTGCTGGTGGAAGCGCGACCTGTACCATTACAAATGATGATCAGGCTGCAACTTTAACTGTTATTAAACACGTCATAAACGATAATGGTGGAACAAAGGTAGCAGGTGACTTTACAATTACTGTTACCGGAATAAGTCCATCT
>Ga0315277_10000098_pt1 | contig 143282 bp, 119 predicted proteins | sample YL17G05_15_MG_FD_203695 | JGI IMG/M metagenome (GOLD analysis project Ga0315277, IMG submission 203695) | Sediment microbial communities from Yellowstone Lake, YNP, Wyoming, USA - YL17G05_15 | ecosystem: Environmental > Aquatic > Freshwater > Lake > Sediment | place: USA: Wyoming | collected...
GTCGTTGTAGCTCCCGGAATAGAGCCGCTGGTGTCTGACGTAGCTTCAACGCCGCCGGCCGTAACATCCCAGGGATTACCGGAGGTAATGGCGCCACGAACGGCAATCATCCTGCCAAGCTGATGGTCGCCCGAGTCGGAAGTAGTCGGGGCGCCCTGAGTCCCGTTATACCGAGACCAGAAAACCGTAAGCCGGGTACCGCCGGTGCTCTGCGGCGAATTAGTAACCGCAGTCCATGTCCCGCCGTTCTGGTTGGAAATCGAGATGGCCTGATTAGCCGTCTCAAGAAACAGCAGCAAGATGTCGTTTGTCGCAATGCCAGAAGGAAGCGCTGGTGTAATCGCACTCGAGCTGGATGAGACGGCCCCTGCTGCGACGTACGTGGGTGTTGCTGCTCCGGTGGTCACGCTGACGTTGTCAAAGGTGGCGGTGCTTATTGAGCCGGCCTGATGGCTGGTGACGGCCATACCCACATAGACGTTGCTGGTCATAGTGATGGTCGCCGTGGTGATAAGCGTCCACGATGAGCCATTCGATGATACGTAGCCGCTGAAGCTGTTGCCCGAACGAACGACCCTTATCCAGTACGGTGTAACCTGGTCGGTGCCCCATACCGTCTGGGTAGCCGTGCCGCCTGTCGTGTCGCGATGCAGCAGTGTCCAGGAGTGGACCGTGTTGGCGACGTTCGTAGTGTAGTTGCCGAACGCGAAAGTGGAATTGGCGTTGAGGGACTCGCGGATCATTACGCCCGCCTTGGCCCAGTCGGCGACGATATTCGAGAAGCTAACCACTCTTGCGGTTATCGTGCAATTGCCGGTGATGGGCTGATAGACGAAGTAGCCGGCATCGCTTGTACCCGCGATGTCGGCGCCGGAGCCATTAACGGTGAACGTGCCGCTGTTATATGAAGCGGAACCCGCTGCGCCGGGGCTGCCGATGTCCTGATTGAGCCAGGGGCTTGGCAATCCGCCGCCTGACCCGGTAACGAAGCTCCAGACGACGCCGGTAGTTGTACCGCCGGCATTCTTTTCATCGATGCGCCAATAGTAGCTGGTGCCTGCGACCAAGGTGCCGGGGTCATAGGTGGTTGCCGTCTGGTTCTGGATGAACGGCGGAGAAGTGATACTGCCGAAGTACACATCATGGCTGGTTGCTCCGCTGCCTGCCGTCCAGGTAATGTCAACTCCCGTGCTCACCCCTGTTGCGCCATTAGCCGGCGAAGGATTGCTCGCCTGGCCGGGGGGATTGACAATAGTAGTGAAGCTCCAGACGATGCCGGTGGTTGTACCGCCGGCGTTCTTTTCGTCTATACGCCAGTAGTAAGTGGTGTTGTTGGTCATCGTGCCCGTATCGTAGGTAGTACCGGCCTGGTTGCCCCGGAATGTACCCGGACTGGCCGTGCCGAAATAGACATCGTGCGATGTTGCACCGGAGCCGGCCGTCCAGCTTAAATCAGTGGTGATTGCCACGCTTGTTGCACCATTTGCAGGACTCGGATTACTCGCCTGGCCGGGAGGCGCAACAACGGTAGTGAAGCTCCATACAACGCCTGTTGTGGTGCCTGCGGCGTTCTTCTCATCGATTCTCCAGTAGTAGGTCGTGTTGTAGGCCATTGTGCCAGTGTCATAAGTAGTGCCGGCCTGGTTTTGAATGAACGGCGGGCTTGTCGGCGTGCCGAAGTAAACGTCGTGAGACGTTGCTCCAGAACCGGCTGTCCAGCTCAGGTCGGTAGTTATACCCACGCTCGTTGCACCATTGGCAGGACTCGGACTTGAGGCCTGACCAGGAGGTACAAGGGCAACGGTCGTAAAGCTCCAAACGACTCCGGTAGTTGTGCCAGCGGCGTTCTTCTCATCGATGCGCCAGTAGTAGGTCGTGCCATTGGCCATCGTGCCAGTATCGTATGTAGTACCGGCCTGGTTGCCCCGGAACGTACCCGGACTGGTCGTGCCAAAATACACATCATGTGATGTTGCTCCGCTGCCGGCCGTCCAGCTTAAATCAGTGGTGATTGCCACGCTTGTTGCACCATTTGCAGGACTCGGATTACTCGCCTGTCCGGGAGGTGCAGTGGTGGTCACGCTCACATTGTCGAACGTGGCGGTAGAGAGTGAACCCGCCAGGTGGCTGGTGACAGCCATACCGACATAGACGTTGCTGGCCATAGTAATGGTCGCCGTGGTGATAAGAGTCCACGATGAGCCATTCGATGAAACGTAGCCGCTGAAGCTGTTGCCCGAACGAACAACCCTCACCCAGTATGGTGTCACCTGGTCGGTGCCCCAAACCGTCTGGGTGGCGCTGCCGCCTGTCGTGTCACGATGCAGCAGTGTCCAGGAGTGAACGGTGTTGGCGACGTTGGTCGTGTAGTTGCCGAAAGCGAAAGTGGAATTGGCGTTGAGGGACTCGCGGATCATAATACCCGCCTTTGCCCAGTCCGCAACAATGTTCGAGAAGCTAACCACTCTGGCGACTATCTCACAGTCACCGCTGGCGGGCTGATAGACAAACTGGCCTGCATCGCTTGTGCCCGCGATATCAGCGCCGGAGCCGTTGACGGTAAAGGTGCCGCTGTTATATGAAGCAGAACCAGCCGCACCAGGGCTGCCGATGTCCTGGCTCACCCAGGGACTTGGCAGTCCGCCACCTGCGGGTGCGGTCGTGAAGCTCCAGACAACGCCGGTTGTTGTTCCGTAGGCGTTTTTCTCATCGATTCGCCAGTAGTAAGTCGTGCTGTTGGTCAGAGTGCCCAGGGCATAGCTCGTACCGGTCTGATTACCCATAAACTCGCCGGAGTCGGGCGTCGAATCGGTGCCGAAATACACATCGTGTGAGGTAGCACCGGAACCAGCCGTCCAGCTAAGGTCTGCGTTAACGCTGACGCCTGTTGCGCCGTTAGCGGGACTCGGGCTGCTTGCCTGTCCCGGCGGAGTCCCGCCGGTGGCAGTTCCATAAAGCGTAGTGATACTGCTTGCGGGCAGTGTGACCGAAGTCGTAACAGTGCCGATGTTCACGCAGTTCTCGCTCGAAGAGGTCCTGTAGCCGGTGTAGCTAGTCGGGACGATTGAGCCACTTACGCTGAGGTTGGCCGTCTTCGACGAGGTCGCACTGTTGATAAGCACAATCGTCAGAGTATTATTCGTAGAGTGAGTGAACGCAGCAGGTTGGACAGTCGAGTCATCAGTACCGGCATCCACCATAACAGCGTTGGGACGGATGTACCTGTAGAACTGTTTGGATGCATAGTACTTCTTGTTGGGCGTGCCGTAGTCCATAAGGGCATAGTTGCCGCCGCCCGGTTCACTAAGCTGCCACCATACCCAGGCGGAGAGATGCCCGTACTTGAGGCCGCTGAATATTTGCGTGCCCAGACTGAATGCTCCGCTTGTTCCGGTCCAGGTATCGCTGAAGCCGCTGGTCTCGGTCATCCAGAAGTGTTTGCCTGTATTGTCGATGTCAAGACGCTGCCGAGCAAGTGTCCAATCGCCCTGGCTGCCGGGGTCGGGGTTTACTCCATCGCTGTACCCGTGCATAGCCCAGATGGCCATTTGGGCATTGGCAGCCGAATCGTCCTTGACCTTCCTTATCGGCTCAAGGTTATCCCAGTCCCAGTCAGTGATGATACCGAACATCATGTGCTCAGCACCATAGAGCTTTATATTGGGATAGCGGGCGTGAATTATAGGGCCGGCTATCTTGAGCATATCCCTGTAGGTCTCTGCGGTGTAAACGCAGGAATTGTAGGTTTCCGAAAAGAGGGGCTCATTCTGCAAACTCCAGCCGTATACGGAAACACCTATACCGGCGAAGTCATCAAGGGCGTCGGCTATATAAGTGCCGTAGTCGTCGTAATAGCTCGATAAGAGGTTTCCGCCATTCTTGGTGCTGCCGTTGCTCTTCATATACCCCGGGGGCGTCCAAACGGTAATGATGATTTTGAGGGGCTCGCCGAGCTGGTTGGCCTTATCCCTGAGTAATTGGAAGTAAGGCGCCTGGTCGGCAAACTGGGTGTCCTGGTCGTTAGGGGGCTCGGGCGGATAGTACTCATTTCGGTGTATGGTCAGGCCGAGGTCGCCTATAATCTGATTGCCGAACGCGTCACTCCACCAGTCGGTGGGAGCACTCCAGTTGTTGCTCCTGAATCCGAACGCACCAAAACCGTCGATGGTCTGATACGTCGTGTTTTCGTTAACTGTAATGGCTGCCCCAAAAACCATACCCGAAATAAAAATGCTCAGGGCAATCGCCATAGCGATTCGAATACTATTACCCTTCAGGTTTTCAGACATAATGGTCCTCCTTAAAAATTTTTCTTACGCGCTTTATAAAAAACATGTTCTCAAAATTATTTCCCTTATGTCCTTCTGCTCTTGTTTACTCACCTCCTTTCCGGAGCATTTATTGTTGTTTAGCCGAACCCAGTTTACTCGTCACTTGGATAGGCACGGCGGGTTTGACCCCGCCGTGCCCTTGAACTCATTTACACTTTACACAAGCAAAGAAGCTACTGTGTAGTAACTAACACGTCGTCAATCCAAAGATTCTCGCCGGTGTCGATAGACGTACCCTCAAACTTGATGCGGAAGTTCGAGATGAAATACGCAGTGTCACCGCCTGAGTTGTTAATCGTGATGTCACACTTGTGCCAGGTGTCTTCAGGCGAGGTGATACCAAGCTCGAAGCGGTTGGCGTACGTGCTTCCGTTGTACAGTTGCAGATAGATGTTGTCACCGTCATCGATATCGTCGTCCCTGTACCAGAATTCAATCCTAATGCTGCCTTTACCGCTGGTGTTGAGATTGTCGCTAATCAGGTCATTGTCTGCTGAGCCGGCGTGAGCTGAGTAGCTACCGGAGTACTTCTGAGTAGTTGTTCTGTCCCAGTCGGTAGTCCCGCCGTCAGTCCACTTGTCGAAGCTGGTCTCAAATCCATCCTGAAGCAGTGTGACGGGAGTACCTGTGGTGAATCGCCAGACAACCCCTGTTGTAGTGCCGAAATCGTTTTTCTCGTCAATGCGCCAGTAGTAAGTGGTGTTGGTAGCCATAGTGCCGGGGTCATAGGTGGTTGCAGTCTGGTTGCGAATAAAGGGCGGCGTAGCGGCCGTGCCGAAATACACATCGTGAGAAGTTGCACCGGAGCCAGCCGTCCAGGACAGGTCGGCGTCTATGCTGACACCTGTGGCCAAATTGGCCGGATTGGGATTGCTCGCCTGTCCCGGCGGAGTAGGCGTGCCGATGATTTCCCTTGCGCCCTGGAACTTGTAGTTTCTGTCGGGGTTGGTCACGTCGTCGGTCAGTCCCCAAGTGCCGTAGCGGTGGTAGCCGCTGGTCAATGTGAACTGCATTGCTATATTCGCGCCGAGCGCAAAGAAGCCCTCGTCAAGATTGTACTTCCACTCGGTTTTCATGCCGGCGTCGCGGTTGCACAGGATTCTGTTGGCGATATTTGTTGTATCGCCGCCGCCGTAATCGGGGCCGCCCTCATAAGAGCAGGCGCCGCCGACTAATTGCCAGGCCGCCGCCTTCTGTACCCACTGTAAGCGGCCGGCGTAGTTGCCGCTGGTCTCTGTAATCTGTGAAGTGATGTCATTGTGAGCATTCGTCAAGAGTTGCGCCACTGTGTACGTACCCCCTCCATTGGCCCCTGTGCCGCCGAAGTAGGTCTGCCTTGCGATTGCGTAGATGTAGTTTTTCGGCGGGCCGTAGTTGGTGTTGATGTAAGGCAGCATAATATCGTCAACCCACCATTCAAGCATCGGTGCGTGACTGCAAAGCATCACTCGGACGCGGTTGTTTAGCGAGCCGACGCCGAAGACGCTCTCGAATAGCTGGGCAAGCCGGACCGTTCTTCTGGCGTGGTTTTGATGCTCGGTTATGCCGAGGGCGCTGGCCTGCGCCACGTTGTAGTTGTACTGACCAAATATCCCGTTCCAGACCTCGTTGCTGCTTTCGACGTAAACATTTAGCGACGGGTCGAGGTTGTTCTTGATTAGCGTTGCCAACTGGGTCACATAATCGTCCGTGGCCGAGAGTTGAACGTTAATCCAGATGTCCATCATAGCAGCGTTTCCAATCTGGACAACATATTCCCAGGCGCCCCCGTCCAGCTTGCCGATAGGCGGTATTGGCCCCTGGCCTGCGTCGGTTGTGAGCTTGCGCTGCAACCAGGCGGTAGTGGCCGGATACGTCGGCTCAGAATTGTTGGTGCTCCTGAAATCCATAAACCGGATTGTGCTGAAATCGGCGCTGGTCAGGCAGTTCAAGAACGCAGTCGTGAAGGTCTGCGTAGTATCGATGGTATAGCCGGGATACATAATTTTCAGGTTGGTAAGGCCGGTGTTGGTCGCGCTCGTCGGCGTTCGTTTGGTGTTTGTAAACTGCAGAATCATCACCCCGTGGCCCGCCGCGGGGGGGCTGACCACTATGTCGAAGGTGGTCGTATTTGTGCCGGAGTTATACACCTGGTTCTGAATGACAAAGTCGCCTTCGATGTGGGCAAGCGTTGCCTGGCCGGTAAACGAGCATTTGTATGTGCCGCTCATATTACAGCGGTAAACTTCTGGGTCGTCGATTGTCCCCGCCCACTCGGCCACTGGTCGCCAGTCAACAATATACCAGCAGTCAATTGAAGGCCAGCCCTGCGAATCCGTCTGTCCTGAGACCAGGTCGCTGCCGCTGGTGTTCGTGTACCTCCAGTTGTCCTTTGTCTGGTTGGTGAACGTACCGCAGCGTTCCGGCAAAGAGATACCAACACCGAGACGACCCGGATACGTACCGGCAAAAACCGATACACTCAGACCAAGCAACAGAGTAATAAATACGGAACAGATTAGTTTTTTATACATGGTTTTCTCCTCAACATACTGTTAAAACTTACATTCAAAAACACGTTTACGCATTGTTAATGATAGGTACCTGGTGTGATTTCCCCGCTCCTGACTAATCACCTCCTTTCCGAAGCGGGATTAAAAATTTAGCTGTTTTATGACCTGCGCTTTATTGAGAGAGTAAATTGAAGATGCGCTACTTTTCGGAAATCCTTGCCGTCTGTGAAGATAGAGAATCTCCCTGCCGTATCAAAGTAATGACAACTATCGACAGTGTGAAATGTCACTCCTGCGACCATTGTCTGGACAAGATGAGAACCCTGAACGACCATTTCCCGCTCCTTCCTGCATAGCGGAAACATAAAGACAATGTTTTTCGTGATGAGTTTTTTTTATTGTTGTATTTGGATGAGGTCAATTAAAGACAGCATAAATGAAAGTGTTTATTTACTCCTCAATACTCCTCTTTTTCTGCTACCACGTCTGCACTACCTGATGCAAACCATTTAATAAGTCACTTACACTATACGATATTCGCTGTCAAACTAAATTTTGAAAATTATTGGCTCATTTTCGGCTTGGCTGTATTAACGTCGGCTTGGCCGTCCGGCCTTCTTGTCTTGCGATAATTCTATTTTTCTTGCAAAACCCGCAGGGCAGCTTATAATTTGTGGTCTTAAAAACCGAAAGCTGTTGCTAATCGGCAGGCAGATTGACCGCCGAGAACGCAGAGAATGAATTAAAATAATCTCTGTGGTCTTTGGGTCCCCTGCGGTAAAAATTTGGAGCACAGAAATGAGCTTAATGAAATGGTTCCGCAAGAACAATACAAAACTGATGGCGGTTGTGGTAATCGTCCTGATGTTCGTATTCATACTCGGCGATGTCATCAGATGGTATCGAGGCAGAGGTACAGGCCAGAACACGGTCATAGGGCATTATGGGCAGGCAAAGAAAATAACAAGCAACGACATTACTGTGGCCCGCAAGGAGCTTGAGATTCTAAGGGCACTGGGAGCAGAGATTCTTTTCCGTCCGCACGACCTGCGGACCGTTCCTATGCAGGACCTTCGAATGGTGCTGTTAGGCGAGCTTGTGTTCTCGGAACAGAGGGGCTCTCTGGAAACAAGCACTCGAGTCAAACAGATTGTAAGACGCGACAAATACAGAATCAGCGACCGGCAGGTGAATGATATTTACAAGAAAGCGTATCCCCCTGAAATATACTGGCTGCTACTGAAGGATGAAGCTCGCCAGGCAGGAATAGGCGTTTCAAGGGAAGAGGCGGCTAATCAGCTTGCTATGATAATACCCCAGCTTACCAAAGGGGGGACGTATGCCCAGCAAATCAACAATATAGTCAACTACCAGGGTGTTTCAGAAGAACAGGTTCAGCAAATGTTTGCGGACCTGCTTACCGTGCTTGAATATGCAAAAATGATGTGCTCTATGGAGCTTGTCACGCTGCGACAAGCCAGGCACGAGGCGAGATGGCAGGACGAGACGATGGATATCGACTACGTCAGATTTGACGCAGGACTATTCTCCGACACAGCCGCCGAACCGACCGGGGAGCAGATAGCCGAGCATTTTCAGAAGTACAAAAAATTCGCATTTGGCCAGGTAAGCCAGGACAATCCTTATGGTTTCGGGTACAAGCTGCCCGACAGGGTTGCCCTTGAATATATCGCGGTGGAAATGAATGACATCGCCGGCACAGTCCAGATGCCCACTGAAGAGGAAATCGAAGAGTATTACCAGCGAAACAAGACGACATTTACGCAGCGCGTGCCCTCTGACCCGAACGACCCGAACTCGCCCCTTGAGCCGCGGACAAGAACCTTTGCAGAAGTGGCGCCAACAATCTCAAGATTTCTAATGCAGAGCAAGGTCACTTCCAAAACCGAGCAGATACTACAGGAGGTAAAAACACTCACTGAGGCAAACCTCGTGCCGGACATCAATACGGGCAGGGTAGCACCCGAGCAGTTAAAGCAGCTTAGCGGTGACTACAAGACAGTCGCCGAGGAACTGTCACGCAAATACGCAATCACTATATATACCGGAAAAACGGGGCTTATCAGCGCTCTGGACATTCGAAGCGACAGGTATCTTGGAATGCTTTACCAGCGAGGCACCGGGGCATCTGCGGCTCGCGGGCTGATACCGATTGTCTTTGCGGCTGAGGGACTTGAAGCGGGCGACCTCGGGCCTTTCGACCCCCCAAAACCACGACTGTACGAGAACATAGGGCCTCTGAGGGACGTTCGCGACCAGACAGAAGGATATGCAGGCAAGAATATGATGCTTGTTCGCATAACAGAAGTGGCGAAGGCATCCGAGCCGGAGAACCTTGACCAGTTGTTTAGAGGGTCAAAAGTTCACCTGGGGAACGATGAAGGACAATCCAAAGACGTGAACTCCGTAAGGGACATCGTCAAAGAAAATCTCAAGCGCCTCGCGGCAATGGACATCGCCAAGACAAGGGCCGAAGAGTTTGCAGGGCAGGTGTCCAAAGACGGTTGGGACGCCGCCATTGAGAAATTCAACAAACTTTACGGCAATAAAGCCGGCGAGCCGAACCTCGGCGAAGAAACAGCACAGACCTTTAAGCTCGAAAGCTTCAACGAGCTTCGCAGGATAAGCGATGTTTCGCTGGATGCAATGGCGGTTCGGCAGGAAGGCGACCCGACCGGCTATGCAATAATGCTCAGCTCCAAAGTAGAGGCCGAGTTACTGGACAACCTGTACGGACTTGTTCCGCAGGACAGCAATACACTGGCGACAGTTCCAATGATATTCGAGTTTAAGCCGAGTATGAGCTATTACTGCCTGAAGAACCTGGTCATCAACCGTCTTTACGAAGACGCATACCAGAAAATGGCCGGGCTGCAGGCATATCGAGAGGATTTCGCGGGCTCACAGACGCTGGCTGTCGTACATTACAATCCCGAGAACATATTGGCGCGTATGAAGTTCAGACCGGTTAAAGAAAAAACACAAGCGGCCAAGACGCCCGACACGCCGGGGGCCGACCCGCTCGACATCAATACAGGGGGCTAAGCATAGTGGGCTTTCGCTCGGAGCAGAACCGGATTGTGTTTGTCCTGGTCGTGGGACTGATGAGCTGGCTGATACCCGGCGGAGGTTATTTTCTACTTCGTGAGAACAGACGCGGGACAATCATTTTGGTGACAATCGCCCTGACATTTGCTGTGGGGGCATACATCGGCTCAATCGGCGTTGTTGACCCGGTCGGCGCAAAGCTTTGGTACTTGGCACAGATTCTGAGTTCACCGGCGGTAGCGGCAGTCGGCCACCTTACAGCAGGCGGCGGCTATCCGGTCTATGGCAGGCCGGCGGAAGTGGGGCAGATATACACGAGCATCGCAGGTTTGCTTAACCTTCTGTGCATAATCAACGCCGCTTATCTGGCTTACGCCGGTAAGCCCTCGCCGGAGACAGATTAAGATGCTTTCTGTGTTTTATATCATTGCTAATTTTAAGGTACCACAGGAAATTGGGACAAGTCCCCAGTCGATGCTTCTTCTGCTGCCGCTGGTGGCGGCCATATCTGTAGTGTATAAAGCCACGAAGCTGCCGGAGATAACAGCAAAGGAATTCTTGAAAGAGTCGGCGCTTCTGTTCGGCTCGATTGTGGTTTTCATTGCGGTGACAGCCCTGATTTTGTGTGCCGTGGCGTGGCTGATAATGAGTTAGTCGGCATCCATATCGTGGCCCGGTTCGGCCACGCCTAATTCGACCAGCGCATTAAGTGCGGCCTTTTGCTCGGCCTCTTTCTTGTTTGTCCCCCAGGCGCTTGGAAAGTGCCGCTCATTGATGACCGCCTGGACCTCGAAGCATTTGTTGTGGTCGGGCCCTTTCTCATCAAGCAGCTCATAAACGGGCGTGGTGTTGAATTTCTGCTGGGCATATTGCTGCAACAGCGACTTGAAATTGCCCTGGGTCTGCTCCTGATGGGCCTGTTCGATTAAGGGGCCGAAGTTGTCGAGGATGAAGCACTGGGCAGAGTCGATGCCGCCGTCAAGATAGACAGCGGCGATAAGGGCCTCAAGCAGCCCGGCAGCAAGGGAATGCGAAAGCGACTGGCTGTCCGCCATCCCCTTTCCCACCTTGAGCAGCTTGTGCAGACCAAGCCGGCGAGCGATGCGCGCGCACGTCCTGCGGGAGACAAGCATACTTTTCATCTTGGTAAGGTCGCCCTCAAGATATTCCGGGGACCGGTCAAAAATCGCACGACATATCACCACCGACAGAACCGAGTCGCCGAGGAATTCAAGCCGTTCGTTGCTTGAGGAGCGGTTATCAACGGCTGAAGAGTGAGTGAGTGCCTTGACCAGCAGGTCACGATGAGTGAACGTATAACCGATAATCTGCTCAATTTGCTGCAGAACCTCTTGTTCCATTACTGTAAACCATCCAGTATTTGCTGGAACTGCGAGCAGATTACGAATGCCGCCGGCCTCGGCGATTTTCGTAGTCGGCTCAACAGACCAGAAGTGTTATTTTATGCGGACACGGGCCATTTGTCAAAGTTATTGTCCGGCAAAAGCGATTATCAATCGCCGTCAGCCGGTGAAAGGCGGGCTTTGTACAGCACCTGCGATGCCGCAGGCGCTTGCCCGCCTGCATCAGGACACCATTTGTAAGCTCGCCAGAGCGACGAATTTGTCGTCAACAATCTTGAAGATTCCCTCAAGGCCGGTCACCGCAAAGATTCCCTTTGTCGCCGGTGCAACGTTGCAGAAGACGAGCTGGTGGTCCCAGTCGAGCAGGAGCTTACGCAGTTTGAGCAGCTTGGACAAGCTGGAGGATGTTATGATATCGACGCTCGAAAAATCTACTACGACGTCACAATCCCCCCTGTCCCTGACGATGTCGGTTACGGTCTTAAGCTCATCGCCCATCTGCGGTTCGGCAGGCAGGTCCACAAGAATGATATTTTCCGACCAGTTCTGGATCCCCATTTTCTTTTCCTTAAATTAAACACACCCCTTTTCCCAGATTCATTATTCTATCGGCAGCAGCCGAGGGGTAGTTAAGCAAAAAAACAAATTAACTTAATATGTTGTCCTGCAAGAAGTTATAACTCTCAGGAGTATGGCGGCCTGATAATCCGCGCAGCAAGAAGAGCTTAAACGCGGCAAATACGCCGGCGGGTGGTAAATCGGTTGGCTGGCCGGGTCGATACAGCTTATAATAAAATCATTTGTGGTAACGAGCTTGCCTTTTGTGGATTTTGTTGAAGAGCGCTGTCTGGCATGGCTGACGCGGCCCGAAAAGCTCGAACCTCCGGGAAGAGTCGGTATGAATATACTGGGAATTTCTGCGTACTATCACGATAGTGCCGCAGCACTTGTGCGGGACGGCGAAATCCTGGCCGCCGCGCAGGAAGAACGGTTTACAAGAAAAAAACACGACAATAGTTTCCCGTCGAACGCAGTTCAATTCTGCCTTAATCAGGCGGCTGTGAGGGCCGAGGAGCTGAATTATGTGGTCTTTTATGAAAAGCCGCTTGTGAAATTTGAGCGGCTGCTGGAAACGTACATTGGATACGCGCCTCGCGGCTTCGGGCAGTTCTTGATAGGGATTCCGGGCTGGCTGCGGCATAAACTGCACCTGCCGCGTGAGATGGATAGGGCGCTGAACAATAGATACAAGGGCCGATATGTCTTCACCGACCACCACGAATCACACGCCGCAAGCGCGTTCTTCCCCTCGCCGTTTGAAGAAGCAGCGATTCTGACGTTAGATGGAGTAGGTGAATGGACAACAGCCAGTTATGGAACAGGGAAAAGCAACAAGATAGAATTGACTCACGAGATACGCTTTCCTCACTCGCTGGGTCTTCTTTATTCGGCGTTCACGTACTTCACGGGCTTTAAGGTCAACTCCGGCGAATACAAAATGATGGGACTTGCGCCTTACGGCGAGCCAAAATACTACCAGACCATAATGGATAATCTGATAGACCTCAAAGAGGACGGTTCGTTTCGGCTGAATATGTCCTATTTCCCATACTGCCATAAGACCGTGATGGTGGGGAAAAGGTTTGAGAGGATGTTCGGCGGGCCGGCACGCAGACCGGAGTCGCCGTTGACGCAACGCGAAATGGATATTGCAGCATCGATACAGCTTGTCTGCGAGAACGTGATGCTGCAAGCGGCAAGGTATGTGCATCGCCAAACAGGAATGAAAAACCTTGTATTGGCGGGCGGCGTGGCGCTGAATTGCGTTGGCAACGGACGGATTCTGCAAGAAGGACCGTTTGAGAACATCTGGATTCAGCCGGCGGCGGGCGACGCCGGCGGAGCACTGGGCGCAGCGATATTTGTGTGGTATCAACTGCTCGGAAATAAGCGAAAACCTGAAGAAATAGATATGCAGAAGGCGTCTTTGCTTGGGCCGGCATACAGCGACGACCAAATCCGCTCATTTCTGGATTCTATAGGTGCAAAATATCACACCTTCAACCAGTTCGAGCAGTTAGCGGATAAAGTGACGGATTTGATAGACGCGGGCAAGGTAATCGGGTGGTTCCAGGGGCGTATGGAATTTGGCCCGCGAGCGCTGGGCAATCGCAGCATTATCGGGGACGCCCGCAGTGAGACGATGCAGTCGATAATGAATCGCAAAATCAAGTTTCGTGAATCTTTCAGGCCGTTTGCCCCCTGCGTGTTGAGAGAGGACGTTGATAAATACTTCAAGATGCGGCACGAGGAAGACAGTCCTTATATGCTGCTGGTGGCGGATGTAAAGGAAGACAAGCGCCTGACGCCCAATCCATCAGAGCAGAATCCGGATGGATTTAATAAATTGAAGGTAAAGCGCAGTATTATCCCGGCGATTACACACGTGGATTATTCGGCTCGGATCCAGACAGTGGACCCTCAGCGTCACCCGAAGCTGCATCGACTGATTAGCCGGTTTAAGGAGAAGACCGGCTGTTCGGTGATTATCAATACGAGTTTCAATATCCGGGGTGAGCCGATTGTCTGCTCACCGCAACATGCCTACCGGTGCTTTATGGCAACGAATATGGACGTTCTTGTAATGGAGAATCAATTGCTGTATAAGCAGGAGCAGCCACTGGCCAAGCAGGAGAAAATAGATGATTACATTGCACAATTTCAGTTGGATTGATTTTAGGCGGCAAACAGCAATATGTCACTTGTCGAGATAAATTGGCGGCCTGAACAAAGAGAGCTTCGCAAGTTCGGGATAATCGCGTTTGTAATGCTGACGGTTATCTCTTTGCTGCTGCATTTTGCAGTTGGCCTTGCGACCGTGTGGTCTGCAGGTTTATCCTCCCTTGGCTTATTCATTTTCTTAATCAGCTTGATTTCAGCCAGGGCAACACGGCTGATTTATCTTGGGCTGACTCTCGTTGCGATGCCGATAGGTGTGACTGTAAGTTTCGTACTGCTTGCAGCGTTCTACTTCCTGATACTTACGCCTGTGGGGCTGCTGTTTCGACTGACAGGCAGAGATGCACTTTCGCGCAAGTTCGAGCCGGATGCGGAGAGCTACTGGGTAAAACGACGACCGGCAGAATCACCCGACCGTTATTTCCACCAGTTCTGAACAAATTGGAGATTGCCAATGTCCAAAGATTCTCAGGAAAAGAATGCCGGCCAATTCGATAACCTCGCAAAACAGAAGCGGCCGACACTCGTCTCGGAGTTCTGGTATTTTCTGAAATACAACAAAAAGTGGTGGCTGCTGCCGATACTGATTGTTCTTTTGCTCTTAGCGATATTCGTGGTATTAGGCGGCTCGGCGGCTGCACCGTTCATTTACACACTTTTTTAAGCTGGCCCGGTCGCGCCGGAACAACTGGCGGGCAAAAGCGAAGATTGTTTGGGTCAGTTTTGCTTACTGGAGAGGAATTCAAGTGCCTGGCGGGCATCGGGGAAATTAGGGTCTTTGCGCAGTACGGAGTGGAGTTCTTCGACGGCCTTGCTGTTTTTCCCCTGCTTGGCGAGAAGCAGGGCGAGGTCGTAATGTAGAACGGGGTCCTCGGGTTCGACCGTGATGCCTCTGCGGTAAGCATCCTCTGCTTTGTCAAGTTGGCCCCGTATAAAAAGCAGATTACCAAGACCGATATAGGAGGGTATATAGGTTGGCTCCAGTTGTATCGCGTTGTAATAGAATTTTATTGCCTGGTTGAATTTGGTCTGCGTCTGGTATCCAGCCGCCAAGTAATAGTAAGCCCGGCCACAGGCCGGGTTGAATTGAATCGCTTTTCTGCTGCTTTTGATGGCCTCCTCGGGTTGGCCGGCCAGAGTGAATGTGTTTGCCATTCGCAAGGCAACTCCATAGGAATAGGGAAGGAACTTTTCGAGAACGAGAAACTCGCGTATCGCATTCGGGCAGTCGTTGAGGTCTTCCACGAGCAGTTCCGCATACTTCCAATGCAGCCACGAATCGTTGGGGTCTTGCAGCACAGTACGGCGATACTGCTCGGCGGCACTTTGCAGGCCCTGATGGGTCATATTAACCGATAGGGTATCAAGGGTCTGTCTGAACTTGCGCACACGCTGCTCCTGGTAAATCTGCTTGTTGAAGGGTGGTCGTGTAAAAAACTCATTGAGCACCCTGCGCGAGATTTTGTACTGGTCCACGCCTGTATAAGGAAGCTGCTGAATACAATCGTCCAGGGTAAGCAGGGGCAAATCGATGGCCCTGTTCGTTCGTATTCTGCCGGAAAGCGTTCTATCGATTTGTTCGAAAGCCGCCCTGGCCAGAAGGTAATTGCCTGCCAGGTTCAGATGGACATGCTCCCAAAAAAGTTCTTCGCCTGCGATACTGTGGTCACTGTTCTGTTCGAACAGTTTTGCAGAATCAACCAAGAAAACTCCCTGGTCCGCTTTGCCAGCGGCGGCGCGGATGATGTCGTTGATTTGCTCGTCAGGCCTGAATCGCAGGGTATCAAGCCGGCGGGCCTGTAAGTATCTTTCTTTGGCCTTATCGTATTGCTGCAGGGCGAGGTAACATCGGCCCAGACGAAACTGCAGCTCAGCGTATGAGTCGTCGATTTGTGCTGCCGCCAGGTAGGTCTCTATTGCCTGGCCGAGGTTATTTGCATCTTCGTATTCGATACCTTTTTGATAGATTTCGTCCCATTCGGCTTTTTTGTCCCGGCTGAGGTCGGGGCGGTGCAGGGATGCGAAGGGGGGACTGTCTTTCAGGTTACAGCCGACCGTGCAGAGGATTACTTTTGCCCCGCTTTTACGACCGATTCGGCAGATTTCTTCGAGATTGGTCTGGAAATGCTCATAAACCTTCGGCATCCTAACGTCGTCTGCACGCACCTGCTTTGAAGAAAACATTTCCATACCATGCCACGTTTGCGGCTCAGTTCTGCGCAGGGGCAGTGATTCGGACACGAAAGTGAGCAACTGGCCCAGGCGGGTGGTCTTTAGTGCGATAGCGCATCGGATGACTGTCAAGCTTGGCAGAAAGCGGGAAAGTATGGTGCCTGGGCCGTAAGGGCCGACCACTTCGTTGTTGCCCATATAGACGATGAAAAAATCGGGCCGGCACCTGGCACAACCTTTCGCTATCTCAACGACGACATGCGAATTTATGGCGGCGATGCCGGTGTTGATGACCTCGAAATCCACGCCGGGGTACTGCTGTCTTAAAATCTTGCGGAGGATTCTACCGAAATTGAACGCCATATCAGGGTCGCCCTGAGCGGCGGACTCGCCAAGAATGAATATGCGACAGGTGCTGTCGGATTTCTCGGCTGGGAAGGTCAAACGGGTCATTTCCCTCCTCAAGGTTTTTCCGAAGAACAGCCAAGAGAACTTTACGTTGTCACAGTACGCGGCCTTGCCGTTAAGCCGGCATCGCAAAAAGGGCGAGGGAGAAAACCCATATCCGACGAGCCGCAGCGCAACCTCAAGCAGCACAAACGCAAGAAGCGGGACAATAGTTGCCGCGGCCAGTCGGAACAGCCACAGCCGCCAGCCGGTTATTCGAGCAGCGGGCGATTTTCCTGCGTCCCCATATTTAGCCGGATTACGGTTTTGCGCCGGCGGCTTCGAGCTATCTTGTGTTCGACCAGAGACCATACATTATCCTGTCCTTCAGATTGCCTGCTGCGACATTGTCGGAAAGCGGCATTTTGCCTTCTTTTTTGCGGGCCGTAAATAACAAAAAGGGGGAAAAACAGCGCAGGGGATTGTGGGTTTGCGGCGAGGATGCGGCACCGTTCATTTACACCCTGTTTTAACCTGCTGAGCGGTCTGAAACAATGTCATCTCCCAACCTGGATGGTCGGCCGAGGCGGACCGGGCAGGTTGGGGTCAAGCTTGACGGCGGTCTGGATTTCTTTTCTGGCCTCGGTCATCTGCCCCTTATTCTTCAGCAGTAAGCCAAGGTTGAGATGAAGGTAAGGGTTATTTGGTTCGGCGCTGATTCCCTTACGATACACTTTTTCCGCATCCTCGTTCTTATTTTGTTGAGACAGCACTTTACCCAGATTTGTGTATGCCGCTCCAAAGTTCGGGCCAAATTGAATGGTCCTGGCAAAGTGTTTCTGTGCCTGTTTGAGTTTACCCTTCATCTGATATGCCAGGCCTGCGATATAGTTGGCCATATAGCTTGTCGGCATAATCTCAACCGCTTTTGTCGCGTGCATCAGCGCAGAATCCACGTCCCCCTGCTTGCCTTCCAGATTGGCCAGCCCGACGAGCGCATGATGGTCGTGCGGCATCTGTTCAATCAGCAGCCGATATTGTTCCATCGCCCCTAACGGATTCTTATGCCCCGTCTCTATGAGCATGGCGTACTTGAGGCGCAGCCAGTGGTCGGAGCTATCCAGCTCAATCGCCTTTCGATATTGTTCAGCCGCCTTCTGCATTCCCACGGGGCTGTTCTCAGGAGCCAGCACCTCGGTTTTTTGTCGCCACAGTTCCGTCAACTCATCGTGGTATATCTGGTTGATATAAGGCGCTTTCCTGATAACACTGTAGTTGTCTTCTGTTATTACGTATTGGTCATACCTGGTGAACGCCAGCCGTTCGGCGCAATCTGCCTCGCTTAATTGTGCTGCTTCTGCATTCTTTGCCTTTCTTATATGCTCAGGCAGAATTTGCTCGACCTGTTCAAATACAGTTCCGGCCAATAGATAATTGCCCGTAAAATTCAGATGGGCATGTTCAAGGAACAGTTCAAGCCCGGTGCTGTGGTGGGGACTGTTTTTCTCGAAAACCTTTGCTGCATCGACCAGATAAACGCCCTCGCCTGCTCGATTGGCTGCGGCCGTGCGAATAATCTCATTAATCCGGCCATCGGTCCTGAATCTCAGCGTATCAAGCTCGAGCGCCCTGGCATACCTGTCGCCGGCTTTGTCGAACTCATTCAGATTCCAGTAACACCGGCCCAGCCGAAATTGCAGCTCTGCGTATGTGTCGTCTATGTCGGTTGCGGCAAGATACTTTTCAATCGCCTCCGTGCAGCTGCCGGCCTTTTCAAATGCGACTCCCTGCTGAAAAATATCTTCCCACTTTCTCTTCCACTTTGTCTTCTCAGTGTCGCTCAAATCGAGGCGATGAAGCGACGCAAACGGCGGATTGTCTTTGAGATTCGCCCCCACAGTCGAGCATATTACTTTCGCTTTTGCCCCAAGGGCGATTCTAATTATGTCCTCAAGGTTTCTCTGGAAGTGGCCGTAAACCGCCGCCATTTGCGGGTCGCTCTGTCGTATTTGCTTACTGAGAAACATCTCAAGACCGCCCCACGTCTCGGGCGTTTCTTTATTGCGTGCCATAAGAGCGACAAGCCGGGTTATCGCCTGTCCAATCTTCGTCCCTTTAATGGCAATCCCGATGCGAATAAGCCGCAGATTTTTCGAGAGCGGGGTGAAAACCGTACCGGCCCCGTAGGGGCCGACCACCTCGTTATTGCCCATATAGAGAACAAACAGGTCCGGCTTCAACTTGGCGCAGTCCTTCGCAATCAGCACCAGGGCGTGGGAATTTATCGCGGGCATTGCCACGGTGAACACCTCAAAATTCACGCCGGGGTACTGCTGACGCAGCATAATTCGCAGGAAGCGTCCGAAACCATAGGATGGTTCGGGCGTCCCCAGGGCTGCTGATTCGCCCAGGATAAAAATCCTGTATGTATTGTCTGATTTCTCCGCGGGGACGACAAAATGGTCGAACTCGCGGGCTATCTCAGGCGGGAAAAATCGCCAGCCGAACTTTGCGTTGCTGCAATAAGCCGGTCGGCCTTTCACGGCGCGCTTAACCACCGTACCGGCGGGATAACCGTAACCAACCGCACGCAGCACCAGCTCTGCAAGCAGCAGCAAGACAAGTGGAATACCAACAACTGCAATCAGGCGAAACACCCACAGCCGCCAGCCGGTTATTCGAGCAGCGGGTGATTCTCCTGCGCCCCTATGTTTAGCCGGATTACGGTTCTGTGCCGGCGGCTTCTTGCTGTCTTGTGTTCGACCAGAAACCATACATTAACATTCCTGTTTTTCAGATTGCTTGCTGCGACATTGTCGGAAAGCAGCATTTTGCCTTCTTTTTTGCGGGTTGTAAAGAATAGACAGCTCGAAAAAGATAGTCGAGGTTAAAGTTTTTTATCAAGCTTCCGACAGCTTATTGCTTCTGCGTTGAGTTACGGTTGGATGTCTTCGGCGCCGATTAGGTCTGCAGGACTTCCATACCTTCCTGCAATTGGTTCTGGGCAACCTTTGTTGCAGAGCCGCCGTAAACTTGAGCCAATCGGGTCATAAGAGCAAATTTTCTGGCCTCATATTCGCGCTGCTGTGGCGAGGCGATACCTGCAGAAAGTTTCTTTTTCGCCTTCTGCATTATCTGGTCGATTCTTTCGGCTCTTACATCGCGGAAGGAAACGGCATCGTATGCAATGACCGTAACGACATTGGAGCTAACCAGCACAAAGCCCCCGTCTATGAGCAGAAATACGTCGCTGTACGGCTTCGTTTCATCTTCGGTAATACTCGTGGCCTTCAAAATGCCAAGCCCCAGCTTGCAGAACAGCGGCATATGATTGTGCCAGATTCCCACCTGGCCGTCATGAGCCGGCAGCACGACCGAGGTCGTTTTGCAATCAAGCATCCTTCCCGGAGGTGCAATCACAACACATTGAAATGACCCTTGCGGCATCGTAATCTCCGTTTATCTCGCCGCGAGCGTCATCGCTTTCGCGGCTGCATCGTCTATCGTGCCGACATACATAAACGCCTCTTCCGGCAGATGGTCCCACTTGCCGTCACAAATCTGTTTGCAGCTTTCGATTGCATCAGCCGTGCTTACATACTTGCCGTCAAGACCGGTGAACTGCCGCGTTACCAAAAACGGCTGAGAGAAAAATCGCTCCAGTTTTCTGGCGCGCGATACTATCGTCTGGTCCTGTTTGCTCAGCTCATCCACCCCAAGGATTGCGATAATATCCTGAAGGTCGTTATAGCGCTGCAGGTATTCAAGCACCGTTTGCGCGATATCATAGTGCTGCCTGCCGACGATATTTGCGTCAAGTATTCGTGAGGTGCTTTCAAGGGGGTCAACCGCGGGATAGATGCCCTTTTCCGTAATGGAGCGCTTCAGTACGACAAACGAATCAAGGTGTGCGAACGTCGTCGCAGGAGCGGGGTCGGTAAGGTCGTCCGCAGGCACGTAAATCGCCTGAACGGACGTAATCGAGCCGCTCCGGGTCGATGCAATTCGCTCCTGCAACTGCCCCATTTCGGTTGCGAGCGTCGGCTGATAACCCACCGCCGACGGTATTCGCCCCAGCAGAGCCGAGACCTCCGCGCCGGCCTGCGAAAACCGGAATATATTGTCTATGAAAAGCAGCGTGTCACCTATCCCGCTCTCACAGAAATACTCCGCCATCGTTAACGCCGTCAGACCTACGCGCAACCGCGCCCCCGGCGGCTCGTTCATTTGCCCGAACACCAGACACGTATGCCCAAGCACCGTGTCTTGACTGTCGCCGATGTGCGTCCGCTGCATTTCAAGCCAGAGGTCGTTGCCTTCCCGCGTCCGCTCGCCGATTCCGGCAAAAACGGAATATCCGCCGTGTTTTGTCGCAATTCTTGCGATTAGCTCCTGTATAACAACGGTCTTGCCCACACCCGCCCCGCCGAACAGCCCTGTCTTGCCGCCTCGCACAAACGGACACAACAAATCGATAACCTTTATGCCTGTCTCGAACACCTCGGTTTTCGCGGACACATCCACAAGCTTGGGTGGGTCGTGATGGATGGGCCTTCTAATCTCGCTCGCGACAGGGCCTCGACCGTCAATTGGCTCGCCGAATAAATTAAACACCCTGCCCAGCGTCTCTTTGCCGACCGGCACCATCAGGGGCAAACCCGTGTCAAACACATCCATACCGCGACGAAGTCCCAGCGTGCTGCCGAGTGAGACAGCCCTCACTTTGCCCCCGCCCAGATGCTGCTGGACTTCTCCGCAAAGTTTCGTTCTGCCGTTTCCTAAATCCCCATGCACCTCGAGGGCGTTATAAACCGCAGGGACCTGTTCCGGCGCAAACCTGGCGTCGAAAACGCTTCCGATTATCTGTACGAGTTTTCCTTTGTTCACTGCAATGCTCCTGTTCCGCTGATTATATCGAGCAATTCTCTTGTTATCGTACCCTGCCGGGCACGGTTGTACTCGGCCGTCAGGTCGTCAATCATTTCCTCTGCATTGTCGGTCGCATTCCGCATTGCCATCATACGCGCCAGGTGTTCACTCAGCACCGCATCCATAAAGCACTTCTTTATCGACGAATGCACCGCCATTCTGACCAGCCCTTCGACTATCTGGGGGGGCGAAGGCGACATATAGAAATCTTCAAACGACAATTCCCAGGGCCATATAACCTTCGCCCGCGTCGTCAGGTCGTCAACCAGCTCGGTGAACGGCATAATGGTCAGTGTTTGTGCCTGCTGCCCGCTCGCCGAATAAAACCGCATATATACAACTCCAAAAAAATCGAGCTTCCCGGCTGTATATCTGTCAACAACTTCATCGGTTATCTGAGCAATCTGCGAATCCGACGGTATTTCCTCAAAGTTCGAGTAAACCTTTGTCGGCGTCACGCCGTGATAGTGCAGCGTGTTGACTAATTTTCCGTCAGGCACGTAGATATCCAGTTTTTTCCCCAGCACCCTCGCTCTGCCTAAGTGCACGTCAACAAGCCGGTAGATAGAGTTATTGTACGAACCGCAAAGTCCCCGGCCCGAACCGATTGCCAGGATGGCCCACTGGCCCGACGAATTCTCTTTCAGCAGTGGATGGTCAACCGGTACCTCCGAGCTAACAAGCAAATATGCTATACGCGCCAGCGCATCATGGTAATCAACAACATCGACCCACTTGTTATAGTAGAACTTGTACCGCGCGGTGGAAATCATCTCCATTGTCCGCGTTATCCTGCGGATATTATCCGCCGCCTTGCGTCTCTGTTGTATCTGTCTTATTCCTGCCATTGTTCAGCCGGCGCTTTCACTTGCTTAGGACCTTGTAACCGTTCATCGCCGCAGTCAGCTTCTGGCGCAGCTCGTCAGAGAGCTTGCCGGTCTTGTTAATCTCGTCGATGTATTCAGGATGCTCTTTCCTGAGCTGCTGTAAAAATCCGTCTGCAAATCGACTGACCGCGTCAACGGCGACATCGTCAAGCAGACCGCTTGCACCGGCAAAGATTGTAATAACCTGCTCGCCCACGCTCATCGGCGCAAATTGCTGCTGCTTGAGCAGCTCAACCATTCGATTTCCCCTGTCAAGCTGACTCTGGGCCGCAGAATCAAGCTCCGTCCCCAGCCGTGCAAAATTCTGTAATTCCCTGAATGCCGCCAGGTCCAGCCGCAGCTTTGATGCGACCTTCTTCATTGCATCGACCTGCGCGTGCCCCCCGACTCGGCTGACGCTCATACCCACGTCTATGGCGGGCCTTATGCCCGCATGAAACAGGTCCTTCTGCAGGTATATTTGACCGTCGGTAATCGAAATGACGTTTGTCGGAATATACGCGGAGATTTGTCCCTCGAGTGTTTCGACAACCGGCAGGGCCGTCATCGACCCGCCGCCGAGCTGTTCCGAGAGTTTTGCGCTGCGTTCGAGCAATCGGCTGTGCAGATAGAATATGTCGCCGGGATACGCCTCACGGCCAGGCGGACGACGCAAAAGCAAGCTCAACTGCCGATACGCCACTGCGTGTTTGCTCAAATCATCATATACACATAACGTATCGCGGTGCTGTTCATACATAAAGTACTCAGCCAGTGCGCATCCCGAATACGGTGCTATATATTGCATCGGCGCACTATCGCCCGCCGACGCCGCAATCACAACCGTGTACGCCATAGCTCCGTATCTGTTCAGAATCTCGACCACCTCGGCAACTGTGGATACCTTCTGCCCGATGGCCACATAAATACAAATCACGTTTTTGTCTTTTTGATTTATTATCGTGTCAATCGCAATGGCCGTCTTGCCTGTCTTCCGGTCGCCGATGATAAGCTCTCGCTGTCCGCGCCCGATTGGTATCATCGAGTCAATGCTCTTTAGTCCGGTTTGGAGCGGCTGTTTGACCGGCTGTCGCTCGGCTATTCCAGGAGCATCCGATTCGATGGGGCGGGTCGCGCTGGCTGCGATTGCGGGGCCGCCGTCAATCGGCTGACAGAGCGGATTAACAACTCTGCCCAGCAGCTCTTGCCCAACCTGAATTGATATCACCTTGCCGGTCGAATATACATCCGAACCTTCCTTGACTTTCGTGAAGTCGCCGTAAAGAACCGCCCCGATTGAGTCCTCCTCAAGATTGAACACTTCGCCCAGGACATTGTTTTCAAACTGGAGCACCTCGCCGGCCATAGCATTGTCCAGTCCGTAAATGCGGGCGATGCCGTCGCCTACTTCGATAACCCGTCCGACGCTGGAAACGTCGAGTTTGTTCTTGTACTGGCTTATCTCCTGTTTGATGATACCGCTTATTTCTGTGATATTAAACTTCATCGGTTTCCATTCCTTTTTTCGCCTGACTTGCTATCGTTTCAACCGCTCGTCGCAGCCGGCCTTTAATTGAATTGTCAATAACCCTGTCGCCCCAGCGTATGACCGCACCGCCGATAATTTCCGGATTGACCGCCAAATCGAGCCGAACCCGGCTCCTCATCGCGGCGGCAACATCATCCGAAATCCTCCTGACCTCGTCCTCGCTCATCTTCTCCGAGACCGTCACGTTTACAATGAATCTACCGTGAAAACCGTCCCATAAGTCATTGTATTTCGCAGTAATCTGCGGCAGAAACATCGCCCGCTCGCGTCCGACAAGGACCGCCAGGAAGTTTACAGTCAGTTTTGATACTCTGCCGCAGAATATCTTGCGCACTAACTGCATCTTGACCTCTTCGCGGAAGTACGGCGACGACAGCAGCCGTTCAAAACCTTTCTCCTCGGCCAACGCGCTCATCAGAAGGTCCAAATCATCCTTGACCGCATCGACCAACTGCGACTGGCGGGCAAGCTCAAACAATGCCCCCGCGTACACATCTGCCAAACGGATACCGATATCACCTGGATTCATTGGTCTGCGGGTGCTCCTGATTTAGCTTGTTAATGGCCTCACAAATGAGCCGCAGATTATCCTCGTGAGTGACCGCCCGGCCGAGTATTTCGCCGGAAAGCTGCAGCAGCATATCACCCGCCTCTTCCCATAGTTGCTGCGATGCTGCGACTCGTGCATACTCGATGTCCGCACGCGCCTTGCGCTGGAGCGTAAGGGCTTCCTGCCGGGCCTTGTCCATAAGCTCCAGCTCCTGACGATGCGCCTGGTCGGTCGCTTTCTGGACAATCAGCAGTCCCTGCTGCTTGTAATCATCCAACATCTTCTCTGCTTTTTTACGCGATGTCTCGGCCGCCTCTATCTGCTGCTGTATGTGTGTCTCTCTGGCGTTGAGGCCCCTGAGCATCGGCTTCCAGGCAAACTTGCCCAGAACCAGCAGCAGCACAACAAAAGCCAGCACAGTCCATACCGCATCTGCGAATGACCCGCCAAAAAGCCCCTGCTCAGTCGCGGCCGCCTCGCCTTCGGCAGACAATGCAACCGAACAGCCGAGCAGAACAGTCACAACTGTTATTACTATTCCCGTCCGCATTTGGAATCCTTGATTATGTGCCGCGCATCCAGAAAACCGTCATAAAGCAAATCAGCAGTGCAAAAAACGTAAAGCCCTCGATCATAGCAGCGGCGATAACCGTAGTGAGGAATATGCGCCCGCCCGCCTCGGGCTGGCGAGCTATGGCCTCGACCGCTTTACCGCCAATCGTACTAAGGCCGTAGCTGGCGCCGATAATTATCACGCCACAGGTAATTGCCGCTCCAAAAACCGCCCACCCCGTGTCACCCGGGGCCGTCAGGGCCAACAAACCGCTTGTCACTAAACCATCCATTGTTCTTTAAACCTCCAAAATTATTGTTTCTAATGCTCCGGTGCAATCGAAGAACCTATGTAAAGAGCCGACAAAAACGCAAATATATACGCCTGTATAAATGCCACAAGCAAATCCAGCAGCGACAACGCAGCAACGCTGAATACAGACGCAACCGCAACGCCGTAACTCTTGAACACAAATATCAAACCGAGAAATGTCGCCACTATCATATGTCCGGCGACCATATTCGCAAAAAGTCGAACCGCCAGCGTAAACGGTCTGACGAACGCGCTGATCATTTCCAGGAAGTACATAAGCGGCATCATCCACCAGGGCGCCGGCGGGGCAATACTGGCAAGATACCGCCAAAGGCCCTGTTCTCTTATGCCTGATATATGCGTCATAAAAAACGCAACTACCGCCAAAGCGCCGGTTATCCAGATATTCGCCGTGGCCGGCCCCCCAAAATGATTCTCTTTGCCCGTCAACAGCTCGACAATCTTCTCAGTCGGGACCATCCCAAGCAGATTAAGCGTCAAAATGAAGAAAAACACCGTCCACACAAATCCGACATAGCGGTCGGTATGGCCGCCCATAACAGGCCTTGCCACCTGCTCACGCAGAAACACACATATCGATTCAATCAGGTTTTGCAGCCCGCCTGGGACCTGTTTTTTCGACCTCGTCACCAAAGGTATGCCAATCAGCAACAGAATTGTAGCCGCCGCCACGGCAAACGCATGGTTGCTCACTACCAACTGCCAGTGCCCGAGCGAGAAGGTGAACAAAGGCGCAGATGTAATTGGCCCAAGCGGATTGAACTCAGCTAAGACAGCAGTATTTAACGACATCGGATTCAAATCTCGGGTACCTTTGTCTCGGTGTGCTTATTCATCATTCGAGCGGCCAGCCGCACTTCCCAGCCCAGCATAACGACATAAAACAGCCCCAGCCACACAACAAACCACATTGGGTTGATTCTTATAAAAACAACTATGATAACAGCTCCGACCAGCGCCAGCAACAATCTTATGACGCCTGAAGCCAGAACAAACGCAATTGACAAAGACGAGCTTGCCCGGATGGCGTACACAATGGGCACAAGACCGCCGCAGGCAGCGATTCCACTCACCAGGATAGCCCAAAAACAGCCGTTAGAAGCATCCGTACCCAACAAAATACTAATACCCCCTGCCGCCGCGAACACTGCTGCAACGACCGACAATCCCAACCAACACGTTTTGCCCAGACACTGTATGCCGGCCATTCCAATTCCCTTCCATTATCGGGCTAATCACCTGCCGGATAAGCAGTAATTTCGTTTTATTTCCGCCACTCGTTCCGCGTCTCTTTCACAATAAGATAGAGCATTCCTATGAAAGCCGCAAAGAATCCTGTCAGCAGGCACCAGGGACTGGAATCCAGTGATTCGTCAAGCTTATAACCCATATAGCAGAAAACCCCCATGACTCCGCAGAACTCGATACCCAGTCCGAGCCACCTGGAATAACCGATTTGGTCGTCCTTTTTTTGTTGCCCGTTTGCCTGCTGCATAAATCCCTTTCTCTGTGTTTTTTCTTGCAGACGAATCCGTTCACCGCTGTGCGCTGTGCGGGCTATTCTACAGCTTCCTGTCTAATTTGCGATAGCTTATGGCCTCGGCGATATGTTCCGGGTGAATGTCTTCGACGCCGGCCAGGTCGGCAATAGTGCGGGCGACCTTGCAGATTTTGTCGTGGGCGCGGGCGGACAGGCCGAACTCCACCATTGCCTGCTTGAGCAGCATCTCCCCCGGCAAATCGAGCTTGCAGAATTTCTCGACCTGCTTATGGCTCATCCTGGCGTTGGTCATTCCCGACTTGTCGGTCCTGCCGTCGCCGAATCGTCTGGTCTGAGTTGCTCTTGCCCTTACGACGTCGGCACGCATTACCGATGAGTCAAGCTGAGCCGACTTCGAGCGAAGCTTGCTGAAAGTAACTGCGGGGACATCTATATGAATATCTATTCTATCGACCAATGGCCCCGATATTCGGGATATATACCGTTCCACCTGATTCGGTGTGCATTTGCATCGCCGCAGACCTGAGCCGTAGAAACCGCAGGGACAGGGATTGCACGAGCCGACAAGCATGAAACTCGCGGGGTATGAGTTCGAGCGTTTTGCCCTCGATACCGTAATCGTGCCTTCCTCAAGCGGCTGGCGAATCATCTCCAGAACGTGTCGCGGAAACTCGGTGAACTCATCAAGAAACAGTATCCCGTGATGAGCAAGCGAAAGCTCCCCCGGCTTTGCATTTGTCCCCCCGCCGATAAGGGCAGGCCCGCTTGCAGTATGATGAGGCATACGCACAGGCCGGGTGGCCAACAACGCCTTGCCCTTGCCGAGAAGGCCGACCGAAGAATAAATGCGGGTCGTCTCAAGCGACTCAGCCAAACTAAGTGAAGGCAGTATTGTCGCCAGCCGCTGGGCAAGCATCGTCTTGCCTGCACCGGGCGGGCCAATCATCAGGATATTGTGTCCCCCCGCCGCGGCAACCGTCAGCGCACGCTTTACGCTTTCCTGCCCTTTCACATCCGAGAAATCAACATCATACCGGCTTTCAACATTGAATATCTGGTCGATGTCAATAGTCGTCGCTTCAAGAGGCAGCTGGCTGTTAAAGAAACCTACCGCCTGGGTCAAGGACCCGACGCCATAGACCTCCATATCCTGAACAACCGCTGCTTCCTGTGCATTGTCCAAAGGTGCGACTATACCCCGAAAACCGTTTGACTTCGCCGTCATCGCCATACTCAATACGCCGTTGACGGGCCTTACTCTGCCGTCTAATGCAAGCTCGCCGACCACGACAAAATCTTTCATTACCGAACTTGTGAAAACGTTCGAGCCGAGCAGCATCCCCAGAGCGATAGGCAGGTCGAACGCGGGGCCTTCCTTCTTTGTGTCGGCAGGCGCAAGATTCACCAGCGATTGTGTCCTGGGGTACTTGTACCCGGAATTGACAATCGCGCTCTTGACTCGCTCGGTGCTCTCTTTTACGGCGGCATCCGGAAGACCCACAATAACGGTCTTCTCAAATCCGCCTCGGGCAACATCCACCTCGACCTCGCAAATGATGCCGTCGATACCCTCAAGTGCTACACTATGCAACCTTGCCAGCATTGACTTTTCCCTATACCCGCAAAAAAGGCATTCTAAAGCCGATTCCACACAGTGACAAGAGATTTTGCTCTCCGACGTGCACTTGCGATAAAAATACGTTATAATAACGATGCTTTTGAGCGTTCAATTTCTGGCAGGAGTGTTACGATTCGGTAAGGAAAAAATGCCCAATCAGCTTGAAAAATCTCATACGCCAAAGCTCGCCGGGCCGGTGCAGGGACTGCTGTTCTTTGTATTTTTCTACCTGTACCTTTGGCTCGCGGTTGACCTGCGGCTTATCTACCACGCCAGCGGGACAATAATGGAGTTTCCCGTGTTTTTCCGGGGCTGGCCGTTCCTGCGTGAACACCTATATCCGGGAGGACTGGTCGAATACTTGTCGGCGTTTTTTGAGCAGTTTTTCTACATCGGCTGGGCGGGAGCGTTTGTGGTGACACTCCAGGCCTGGCTTATCGGGGTTTGCACCAACTCGATTATCAAACGTACAGGAGGCGTGCATCTGCGTCTGTTAACCTTCGCACCGGCAATTATCCTGCTGGCAATCTACACCCAATACACCCATCACTTCACCGCTACGACAGGATTGTTAATCTGCCTTGCCTTTGCCTGCCTGTTTATAAGAATAGCGCCGCAGCACAAAGCAACGCGACTGGGCGTTTATCTGCTCTTGCTTATCGCCCTGTACACCATTGCGGCAGGAGCATCTTCGGTTTTTGTCGCCTGCTGTGCAATTTACGAAGTGGTCTCGGCCCGGCGATGCGGACTTTGTCTTTTGTATCTGCTGGCAGGGGCGGTAATCGCGTATGTCGAGAGCGTCTTGATTTTCAACGTGAGCATAATCGAGGGCTTTTACCATTTGCTGCCCCATTGGAAGACCGTTATCTTTCAGATATATAGACGAATGATAACAGCAGTATATATCCTTTACGCACTTGGGCCCGCAACGATGCTTTTACTGGGACTTTGCCGGCCAGCCGTCGCTGTGATGTCCCCACAAACAGGACAGGCAAACTCAATCGACAAGCCCTCGGATAGCAGCCCCGGCCAGGCACCCACAGAGCCGGCTTTACACAGCAGCCATAGCGCAACTAAATGGTTAATTGAATCGCTCGTCATCCTTGCAGCAACAGGCGTGGCCATATTCCTCTCATACAACGAACAACTCAAGACCCTTTTTACGGTGGAGTATTACGCCGCCCGCGGGATGTGGCAGCAGGTGCTTGCAACCGCCCGGCAACACCCAACCCAAAACTACTTTGTGTCACATACCGTCAATCAGGCCCTGTACTACAGCGGGCGGATGGCATACGATATGTTCTTGTATCCCCAGCACCATGATGCCCTTTTCTTAACAAGCCAAATTCAAGCAGGCGCCGACTGGAAAAAGTATGATATTTACTTTGATATGGGCCAGGTGAACATAGCCGAGCACGGGCTTGTTGAGTCCGTAGAGGTTCAGGGGGAGCGACCTGTGCTTCTGAAGCGACTGGCTGTTATAAATATGGTCAAAGGCAAAGTTGCCGCAGCACGCGTTTTCCTTAACACGCTTACCAAAACGCTCTTTGACGCCCGCTGGGCCGAGGACTACCTTGCGCGTTTGCAGGCCGACCCCAATCTGTCAACAGACCCGCAGATTCAGCAATTACGCGCCTTTATGCCTCAGTTCGACAGCGACTTTTGTTTCGGCACAGAGGTATCGCCCGACAAGAGTTTACTTACCCTGCTTGATGCAAACAAAAAGAACCGAATGGCGTTCGAATACCTGATGGCCCTGCATCTGCTCACAGGCCAGCTCGACAAGTTTGTGCAGAATCTTTATCGACTGGACGATTTTGATTACCTGCAAATCCCGGGAGCTTATGAGGAGGCAATCCTGCTTTATAACTCTATGACAAAAAAGCCCGTGGATTTGCACGGCAGACAGATAAGCGCCGAATCACAGCGACGATTTGAAAAGTTTAACTGGACTATGTCACGATACGGCGGAAACAAGCAGGCGGCCTTCGGCGAGCTGGCAAAAGGTTTCAGCAACACCTACTTTTTTTACTATCTCTATGGGCCGCGGGACTAAGAAAAATGGCAAACGAGTTTGAAAAATCCGATATTTCCGGCCGAGACAAACAAATCAGGTTATCTGATACTCGCTATCGGATATATCTCCTGCCGGCAATTCTGCTGTTAATGGTCGGGGCAGCGGCCTTCGGCCTGCGCAGCAGCAAGGTCTCGATTGAGCAGCCCCGCCCCGCGGGCCGACCGGCCAAAATCCACCCCGATTACTGCGGTATTGTCATCCCGCCAAATATCGCCCCGCTGAATTTTAGTATAGAGGAAACCGGTACACATTACTTTGTGAAGATTTACTGCAAACAAGGCAAAACCATCGAGGTATCAGACAGGACAGGAAACATTATCATCCCACAAAGCCGCTGGCGCGAGTTGCTCAACGCCAATCGCGGAGGAAAGCTCAACTTCGATATATTCGTAAAAACTCAACAGGGACAATGGCAGCAGTTTGCGACCGTCACCAATACAATCGCTCAGGAGGATATAGACGGGTATCTTGTTTATAGAAAGATTCACGCCGGCCATAACGTGCTTGCCGAAATGGGGATTTATCAGAGAAACCTGACAAATTATGACGAGTCACCGGTCCTGCGCAACAAATCCTTCTCCAACGGCTGCGTCAACTGCCACTCTTTCTGCCGTAACCGAACGGACAATATGCTCCTGCAGGTCCGAAATCCCGGCAGGCCGTCTATGCTGCTGATTCGAAATGGCCAGGTGTCGAACGTGGATTCGCGGACGGGCTTTTCGTCTAAGCCGATGGGCCACGCCGCCTGGCATCCGAGCGGCAGGGTCATTGCGTTTGCCCTTTACGATGTGCGCCTGTTCTACCACACCGCCCGAAGTGAGGTTCGAGACGCCCTGGACCGCGATTCCGCAATGGGCTATTACCTCGTCGATTCAAAGACGATAAAAACCATCCCTGAACTTTCCGACAAAGAATATCTGGAAACCTGGCCCTGCTGGTCGGCAGACGGACGCTACCTCTATTTTTCCAGGGCGAAAAAACCCTGGACCGGGGACAAAGACCCCATCGATTATTACAAACAACTCAAGTACGACCTTGTCCGGATAAGCTACGATGTTAATAGCGACCGCTGGGGCGAAATTGAAACCGTTGTCTCCGGCGAAGGTGCGGGCAAAAGCATTGTCCTGCCGAGAATCAGCCCCGATGGCCGGTGGCTCCTGTTCTGTATGTGCAACTACGGCGCCTGGTCGGGCTTTCAGGAAGATAGCGACATTTACATTGTTGACCTGGACGCCGCACAGAAAACCGGAAAGTATGAATACCGCCCCTTCGAGGCCAACAGCGACAAAGCCGACTACTGGAAAAGCTGGTCGAGCAACAGCAGATGGATTGTCTTCAGCAGCAAGAGGGACGATGGAATGTTCACCAAACCATACTTTACCTACATTGACGAGAACGGTACAGCCCATAAACCTTTCCTGCTGCCCCAGAAAGACCCCGCTTTCTATGATTCATTTATGAGGATATACCAAGTGCCCGAGCTTGCTAATGAACCTGTCCCAATCACCGGCGAAGGTCTGGCGCATCTGATTCGTGAGCATCTCGAGTCCCCGGGCGGGTTCGTTATGACATCGGCCACCCCCAAGGCCGGATTAGAAACCGGTTATGGGCAGAAGCCCGAATGATACCCCAATAAACACCGTATCTGTGCCCGATAACTATCTGGTCGGCCAAGGCCTTTCCTAAAGTAAATGCTCGTTTGGAGATGGGCTTGCTTTTGCTGCAAAAAAGTGTTAAAATAAGGTGTTCGTTTGACCGTTGACAATACAATACCTGTTCGAGGAGACAGGCCTGAGAGTTTAAGATTAAGATGACTCTGAGCATGGAAACACGTACCGTTGAATCCGGCGCTGTAACTGAAATATACATTTCAGCAACGCCCACGGCAGATGCGCCGGCGGAAAAACAGGCAGAGGAGATTTTTTCCGGCATCAGGGATATTTTACGCTCAAAGAAAGCGCATATACTCCAGGAGCGGCTGTTCACGGTTCGCAATGCTACAGAAACGGTCAGGACCTTCCGCTCGAAAGTGTTCGGGGACATCGACGACGGCGTTACACCGAGTTTTCTATTAGGCAGAAGAGGCGCAGCTGGCCCTTTAGCCGGCGTCCAGGTTCACGCAATCATCGGCGACAGACCTCAAACAATCAATCTGGACGGCGTTCTGTGCGGACGCATTTTCAGGACACCGGAACGCTCATTCCTGACGCTTTCCGGAATATCAGCAAAGGGTGTGCGAGAACGACCCAGGCAGGCGAGAGCAATGCTCGAAAAGGCACAGACGGCCTTAAAACAATTCGGCGCCGACTTTATATGTGTGCCCAGGACCTGGATGTGGCTTGGCGATATCCTCAACTGGTATAACGATTTCAACAAGGTTCGGAACCAGTTTTTTATCGAGCGGGGTCTCATCGGCAAAGGCAGTCGCCAGTCGATGCCCGCCAGCACGGGGATTGGTCTTGCTCTTGCCGGCGGAGGAAAGTGCGGGATGGACCTTACCGCGGTTTTAGCGCCGGCCGATTCAATCGAGTTTCTGGCCGCGGTCGGCAGACAGCAATGTGCCCTTGAGTACGGTTCGGCCTTCTCGCGGGCATCGCGGACGGTCACGCCGGCAGGACAAACGGTTTATGTTTCTGGAACCGCCTCCATAGACGCCAAAGGCGTGACGACAAGCATCGGCGACATCCCCGGACAGATTGAAAACACAATAGAAAATGTAAGGGCCGTCCTCAAAGATATGGACTGCCGGGATGACGACGTCGTCCAGGTCGTTGCATACTGCAAGACAACCGAGGTCGAAAAAGTATTCAACGGCTTGCGAAGCCGGCTTGCCTGGCCCTGGATAACCGTCATCTGCGACATATGCAGAGACGACCTTCTGTTTGAAATCGAGGCGGCCGCTATGCCTCGCAGGTAAATTTCGAGCAAATTCGCGGATTGCCTACGGGTAAGAACCGCCTTGTATGGGCTAAAAATGCGGAAAATAGGGCAATAATGAGGATTCGGCAGCCCAAAAGAAAATTTGCAAAAAAAACGAAAAAATTTCAAAAAAACACTTGCAAAGACCTGTAGAGAGCGTATAATTACAAATGTAATAAGGTTCTTTTCTTCAAATAGGTTTTGGTTTCGCGAAGTTGGTGGATTTTGATAACTTTGTGATTTTTTTTACCACTGACTCGCAAAAGCCGGAGTTGAAAAACTCCGGCTTTTTCTTTTCCGCAAAATCGCCAACCCGCCAAGACCTAACATCAAAACCGTCGCGGGCCTGACACGCCGGAGCACCTCTCAATATCGCTTCATTTGCGTCTTCCGCCTATACGCAGGAGTGCTAATCCCACGCCCATTATAAATGCGGAGGCCGGCTCGGGAACAATGTTGAAAGCCACGATATCGTCGGGGAGCAGCGGACTCTTAAAGTATAAATACCTGGTCTCCCCGGTCAGGGCGTCGCCGTCTATCCTGACGTCGAATGCGAAATGCGTTCCGGCTATGATACCCCCCTGGCTATCCTTGGCATATAGTATAAACGCATAGCTCACCAGGTCTGGATGCCCGTATACTGGATAAGTCTGGTCCACCACGCTCGCAAGGTCTCCGGCTTCTGGCAAAGCAACAACGTTTTCTATTATCACGGGGCCATTCGCCGGGCTGACTATCTCAATCACCCTTATGTAATTCTCTCCTGAGGTATAAGAAACTACATTCATCGGAATTATATCCCCCGGACTCACTACTATCTCTTCTGGCGCTGGGTTCATACCATCAAGAGAAAACTGCAGCATAACCCCCAAAGCTCTACTCCCACTGCACCACATTAACGCCGCGATGATTACGAATGTCATCCCGAATTTCAGAATATCCGTCTTCATTTTTCAGATACCTCGTTATCCACCAGTTAAGATGCAAAAAGCACCCAAACTGTTCCCTGATTTTTTCAGAATTCTTCGGACAGAGGCAATTATGATATGAACCGCTTGTCTCGTTATGATGACGACTGTTTGCTTATGATATTAACTTTTTCGCCTCACCTAATCTACTATTATACCATACCTGCTAAATACCGCAACAAAAATCTCGAAAAATCCGCCACGCCTTGATACGAGGCCGGATTTTATTTACGAGGGACAGTTCAATAAAAATGCCGGGGTCGTCGAACGCTTTTGAGTCGGGCGTGGCAACGATATATCCGGCAGGACGACGGCATTGTCTTTGGTCAAAGGTTCGGCTTTCGGGGTCATAATTCCAGTGAGAGTTTGGCTCGTCGAAGGGCGAGTTGATTATCAGGGGGTCGGTTTTGTCGGGGGTCATTGGCGTTCTTTCAGCAGTTTTCTATCCTGCGGGGTCTGGAGATAGTTTTGTTTTGAGACGACTCTCTTGCCGGTTTTGGATTCGAGGTCTTTACGTGCCTTTCCGGCGACTTCGCCGCCTTCTACGGCGGCCTGCTTGTTCTCGGTGAATCCACGGGCGTCCCGGTTTCGCGTTATCTCAGTTGTGGCCGCCTCGCCTAACATATTGAAGATAAGTTCGAGGTCGTTGAAATGGTCGCGGAGGTTTTGGCGTTTGAGACCTTTGAGGCGTTTGTATTGAGAGGGCGTCAGGCCGAAGGTCGCTTTTGATATTTCAGCGGTGAGTATGGCGTATTCCGCATCTTCTTTTACGTCGCGCTTTTTCCACTCGTCGGTAAGCTCCTCGCGTATGGCGATACCGCGCACACGTTTTTCAATCCAGTTGTCGGAATAGCCCTTGGCCTTGTAGAGCGCGCGGGTTCTTTTGGTGGCTAATTCGGGGTCCTCGATTTCCTGGACGCGTTCGTAGCCGACCCTTGCGAGCCAGCGTTTGAAGGGTTCTGCCTTGGGAGAGGGTATCGACTGGATAATGCGGAACATCGTTTCTGTGTCAGCCATATCTGTCAATCGCATTTTGCCATCGGCAGCAGGCATTTTGAAAGCGTTACATTTTGTAACGGTTTGGTCTGCGCCCTCATCTTTCAGGCGTTTTTTCAATACTCGCCAGTAAACAGCCGGATTTTCGCTGTCAGTCAACGCTGCGATGACATCCACGACAGAGAAAAACCAGCTACACCGGTTATCATCCCAGTGACGTCGGATTTGGTTACCTCTAAATACCGCGATTGTTGTTTCCATACTATTTATCTCTCTAAACTTCTACCTGTAATTTCAGTTGTCCGATTTTTTCGGACACCTCGGAATAACCCTCTTTTATGAGTTTTTTCTTGAGGTCGTTCCAGTATTTACACGGTCTTTCGTTACCGGTCAGGGCCTCGATAATATCTGTTATCGAGAACCACCATTCGTTGTTATGGATGGTCTTGCGAATTTCTTTACCTCTAAAGACGGCGATTTTAGTTGTTTCCATTATGACTCCCTGTCTTTATCAGCACTCGATGTTGGCGCCACGACGTTCGGATTGTTTGGCCATTCTCCGGCTCTCCATAAATAAGGTATGGCGACAATGATAAGCAAAAGACCGGGGCGGTCAAGGGGAAAAGCCGACCTGACCTGGCCTGGTTGCGTGCATCGGTGTTGACAATATGCCGGTTTTGATTATGCCTGAGTTTGTGGAGCGGACGGCGCCAGGCAAGAAAAAGAATTGAAATCCCAACGCTGCGGTGATTATGAATTACTGCAGGTGCAGTGTTTCTAATTGTGGGGGCTGGTGCTGATAAGTGCGGCTAACAGGATGTGCCGGAGTCGGTCAACGGTGAGCTTGTTGAGATAGTCCTCAGTGAAGTCGAGTTTGAATCGGCCTCTGAAGTTTCGGATGCGATTCTTGAGCTCATCTCTGTCTAAAGCGGCCAATGATGTTGCTGTCTGCTCGAAATATTCCTTATGGTCCATCGCCACACCTTCCTTATAAAAACATTTTCCTGCGGAAACAGTGCTCGTATCGTCCGTCTGTGCGAGCGACTTTGGCAGGAAGTCGCTGCCTGCCTCAAAAACCCCCAAATCTGCAAACCTGCATACTACTAATTACGTTGTCATTTGAAGAATGGTCTGATAAGTTTTGGCTATGAAGACAAATGAATTGGATTACCGCCTGCCCGCGGAGTTGATTGCCCAGCAGCCGGCGCCTGTTAGGAGCAATTCGCGGCTTTTAGTCGTAAGACGCGACAGCGGCGATTTTTCGGAAAGTCGATTTGACCGAATCGGCGAGTTTCTAAAGGCCGGCGACTGCCTCGTGCTCAACGACACAAAGGTGCTGCCGGCAAGGTTTTTTGCAGGGCGGGAAAGCGGCGCCAAGCTGGAAGGGCTGTTCCTTGAACAAACCACATCGGGCCTGTGGCAGGTTTTCCTCAAGGGCAGCAGAAAGGTTAAACCAGGCGAAAACATCCTGCTAAAAAGTATAAAAGGCAGCGTCTTTTGCAGTGCCGAGATAGTCGAAAAAACGAGCGAAGGCAGGTGTCTGCTTAGGGTCGATTCGGCAAAGGATGCCCGGCAGATGCTGCGGCAAATCGGCTTTGCGCCGCTGCCGCCGTATATCAAACGCAATGCCGACACTCAGCAGGCAGGCAAAGACAAGATTCGATACCAGACCGTATATGCGAAGAACACAGGTGCGATTGCCGCCCCGACCGCCGGTCTGCACTTTACCAAAGGCCTGATTGAACAGCTCAGGAACAAGGGCGTTTGCTTTGCATACGTCACCCTGCACGTAGGCGAAGGGACATTTAAACCGGTCACCGCTGAGACCCTTGAGCAGCATGAAATTCACGAAGAACGATTCAGCATTGATGAAAAAAACGCACGAATAATAAACCGGGCAAGAGAAAATGGCGGCAGAGTAATCGCCGTCGGGACAACATCGGTTCGAACGCTCGAGACAGCGGCAAAAGGTTCAGCCGTCGCAGCAATGCAGGGCCAGACGAAATTGTTTATAACGCCGGGTTACAAATTCAAAACGGTCGATTGCTTAGTGACGAATTTTCACCTGCCGAAATCTACGCTGCTTGCCCTTGTGGCTGCCTTTGCCGGCCTCGATAAAATCCTCGCCGCCTACAAATATGCCGTCGAGCAGCGATACCGTTTTTACTCCTACGGCGACGCGATGCTGATAATATAAGAAGAGAATCTCAATCAAGACAGCACTGCGGCGATGCTGAGATTAACGGGGCATTAAAACTGATACGCGAAACCCAAACTGACCCAGTATTCGTCCTGGGTATTGATTGAATCATCCCAGCTTGATTGATAATAGAAGCCGGGAGTGAAGGTGACATTATCACCAAGGTCAAAACCCGTTGAGATACCAAAGACGGCGTGCGACCAGTCGTGGTCAACCTCTTGCCCGTAAGCGCCGTCGTTGTAGGTCATATCAGCAGACAATTGAATAATTTGCTTTTCTGTTCCCGATAGCAGAGGCGGCACCGCCAGGTCATAACAAAGGCCGAAGATGTGCAGCCAGCCGGCGCTATCGCTAATATCGGAGTTGCCTACGGATGGCCACGTGCAGACGACGGTGTAGTGCGGAACAAAACCTGCGGCAAGAATCTTCGGCCAGCAGAAAGCCGCGGACAGTTCCTGTATATCGGCTGCTTCTCTCGGCAGAATGGGATAGGTGAAACAAGCCCAGCCGAGATAATAATTCATCGCATACGTTTCGCTCTCAAAAAGCGTGCTGCTGTAATACAGCGTGTAGTCCATCTCCTTGCTTTCTTCGAATCCGCTGCAGTTGGCCATTGACGACCAGACATTTATACCGAACCCTGTGTCGAACAAGTCGATGTCGATGCTCGGCTGGGTCGCGCTGTGGTTTTGCGGATATGTGTCAATGCCCCGCCAGATGTACCTGCTTACATAGGTGATATCGAGAGTAACGCCGAGCTTCGCTTCCTGGCCCCGGCCCAGTCCTGCTATGCTCAACAAAACGACTACCAGCAAGGTCAATTTTTTGTACATTGGATTCCCACCGTTGAAGCATCATTTATCATTTCTGAAGGGCTTGTCGGCACGCGGCAATGTCGGGTTGAACAGAATCGCCATCGGCGGCAGTCGTACCGCCCGATAATTCATCGCACGCCTGGAAAAAAAACCGGTCTGTAAACACATTTTCGCGGCTGAGGCACATTAAGATATAGCAGAGGGAAATATATGCCGAAAAACCTGATAACAAACCAACGAGAGAGCGAAGTTTCATTTATACAAGTTTATGGATTCAGAAAATAACAATGAACTTAGAGGGGGACAAACAAGAGCCGGCAGGCGCGAGCGAGGAGAAGCATAAATGAGTAAGGGCCGCCCAAATACACAGCCCAGGTCACGCGGCGGATACGTAAGTTTGCAGACAAAGCTCAGTATTACCCTTTCGGGCCTGGTAATACTCACATCGGCGCTTTTGACCCTTGCTTCATATCTGACAGTACGAAGCCAATTGCGAGAAGATGTGCGTGCGCGGCTCCGCAACATCGCAAGTATCGCGGCCTTGCAGGTGGATGGCGACACACATTCCACGCTGACCGACCCCTGCCAGGAGGGCGGCGACACATATATGCGAATCAAACGCGTCCTTCAAAGAATCCGAGACAACAGCCCCAATATCCGCTTCATTTATACCTGGCGTCTTAACGATGCCGGCCAACCTGTTTTCGTTGTTGACGCCGAATCCGACCCCAATGAAATCTCTCATCTCGGAGAAATCTATTACAGCGACAACGACCAGCTTTTCCACAAACAAATGGCTTGTCTTAAAGGCCCTCTGGCAGATGACAAGTTTGCCTCTGACAAGTGGGGTACATGGCTCTCCGGCTATGCCCCCTTCTACAGGTCCGACGGGCGCAGAGAGGGCATAATAGGTCTGGATATTGCCGCCTCAGATGTAATAGCACACGAAAGGCAGTTTCTTTGGGTGGCAACAGAGGTCTTCGTGATGACGATACCGATAGCCCTGGTACTGGGCTGGCTGCTCGGAAGCAAATTGACTGCGCCTATTGTCCGAATGACTATCGCCAGCGAGCGCATTGCGGAGGGCGACCTGAACCACAGGGTGCCAATATACGCCAATAATGAAATTGGCGCCCTGGCACTGGCTTTCAACAAGATGACTCAAAATCTCCGGGATGAGATTATAGCCCGCGGTCTGCAGATCGCCGAGTGCAGCCAGGCAGAAGAAAAACTGGCCGACTTAAACAAAGAGCTTGAAACGACGGTGGAAAAACTATCCGCAGCGAATCATGAGCTTGCCGAGGTTGCCTACATCGCCGCCCACGACCTTAAAACACCGGTCAGGGGTATTGGAAGCTTGGCCAGTATGATACGCCTCGACTACAAAGACAAACTTGATGAACAGGGCAAAAAAGAGCTTGATTTGCTTGTCGGAAAAGCAGAACGAATGAATGAGCTTCTCGATGGTATGCTGCAGTATTGTCACCTTGAACGAGTTGTCGTTAAGAAAGAGCAGGTGAACCTAAGCGAGATTGTGCAAGAGGCAATTGCCAAAGCGGCTCCGCACGAAAACATCGAAATTACTGTCGAGAATGAAATGCCCGTCATCAGATGCGAAAGAAAGCATATCAAACTGGTATTTGAGCACCTAATAGACAACGCTGTGAGATTTATGGATAAGGCCAAAGGGCGAATCAAAATCGCCTGTGTTGAAAAGAACTGTTTCTGGAGATTCAGCGTTGCTGATAACGGGCCAGGGATTGAGGAGCGATACTTTGGAAAAATTTTCAAACTTTTCCAAATGCTGCAACCCCGCGACGAAGCCAAGGGTGTTGGAATCGGTCTGCCGATAGCAAAAAAGATTGTGGAGTTGTACGACGGCGTAATTTGGGTTGAATCCACACCCGGCGAAGGAAGCACATTCTTCTTCGCTTTACCAAAGCAGGAAAGCACCTCTAAAAATCGAGACCTTCAGACATATACCGTTGTCTGACCGCCCCGGAACCTGTGCTCACCTCATTTTGGCCAGAAGTTACCGAAATCTCGGAATTCGGATTTTTCCGGCTCGAATGATTTCTGAGCTTTCGACAAATCATTATTCACAAAAAGCCGCTGGTCGGTAAGCTCGGAGTGCGACAGGAAGACGCCTGTTCCTTCGGCTGCCTTGCAGTTGCGGATGGTAACGTCGCCGCCGTTATTGAGTGCGATGGCTGCACGGCTGTCGCCTTTGTGCGGCTGCCTGCCGATGAAGCCGTCGATGGTCAGGCCGTTGAAGTTCTCGCACCAAATTGCGTGATTAAAAAACTCCGGCAGGTTATCGTCCCAGCATATTTCAAAGCCCGCGATTTTCAGGCCGGTTACATTTCGTGCGTAGAGACCCGCAATGTCATATTTGAAAATCGAATGTTTCATATCGTAAGCAGCTCGCAGGTCGATATTGCCGCCGTAGGACTCGTTGAGGGGGCTATTTTTCACAAGCAGTTTGATGTTATCAAAAACGATGTCCATAACAGAGCCCAATTTTTCGCCGTAAACGACGATGCCGTTTTCGGATTCAGCAAAAATGTTTGAGAAGCGGACATTTTTTATGACGCCGAGGTTGGGGTCGTTTGCATCGCCGCGTATGGCAGAGACGTGAATGGGTTCGGCTTGTCCCCACCAGTGGCCTGTGTGCAGGCGTGTTTGAATGGTAATATTTGAAAAGAGGACATTTTCCACCGAGCCACCGTCGCGGACGTTGACCAATAATCCACGATTCGATTCGCGGATAGTGAGGTTGCTCATCGTGATGTTGCTGATGTCGCCGCCTGTGTAGCCGATGCGGACACCGGCTGAACGGGACTGGAGGGTGCAGTTGGAGACGGTGACATTTTCGGTTTTGCCGCCTCCTCCGATTTCGCCGCCCAAAATCTGCTGATGACGGCGGTCGCCGATACAGGTTATGGCGATGCAGTCATCGCCTGCGGAGATTTCGCAATCGGAAATGTGGACGTTTTTGCAGCTCGTGCAGTGGATGCCGTCACTGTTGGGGACAAGCAGCGAATTCTTTATGCGGATGCCGGATATTACCACGTCCTGGCAATTGTCCAAGCGTACCGTCCAGACAGGCGAGTTTGCGAAGGTTACGTCCCTAATATGAACGTTCTTGCAGTTTGACAGCACCAAGAGATTGCCGGGTCTTGCAGTATAGACAACCGGGCCATCGGCTGTGCCGAATTTCGCCTGCATATAGTCCTGTCCCTGGCGGGTGTAATTCGGGTCGAGGTCCGGGGCAATCCATTGGGGGTAGTTACGGGGCGTATTCATATCCATAAACGTTGTGCCGATGCCGTCTATGGTTCCGGTACCGGTGATGGCGATGTTGTCGGTCTTGGATGCCCTTATCAGGCCAAACCTTCTATCGCCGACGCAGTAATCCTGAAGATTGGCGCTTCCCTGCAATATTGCGCCTGACTCGAGGTGCAACGTTACATTTGTCAACAGTTCGATTGAGCCGGTAACGAATGTCCCTGCCGGCACGACGACCGTCCCACCGCCTCTGCCGGCGCACACCTTAATCGCATTATTGATTGCAGCGGTGTTAACGGTCTTACCATCGCCCAGAGCGCCGAAATTAGTGATGTTGAAATTCTTGTCCTGTTTCTTTGCGCAGGACGTGCTTGCAAGCATTATTGCTACGGCGATAATCGCCGTGACGACCTTTTGCCTTGCCATATTCGTTCTCCTTGAGATGGTTCTTATGCCAAACAGACCCTGTCACCTGGTCTGATTTGCGGTATGCGGTCGAGTTTTCCCTTTAAGTCCTCTCTTATCAAGGCGAAAGAGGGAGCTATTTCAATCAGGCAGTCGGCGGAGCCGTCGGATTTGCGCGGCACGGGAATGCCGACGGAATCGAGCCAGGTTGCGGCACGGGCGACCATCATTTGCCTTGTTGTCTCGGCGCTATCGACGCCGGCAGCGTTCTTTGTGGGGGCAAACTCTTCGCTTCTGATTGTCTGAAGGATAATGGATTTTGAGGCCAGCGGCAATGCGTCGAAGACAAAGCTTTCGAGCTTTATGCCGTTCGGTTCAGTCGGGTCGATGTGATTTCCTTTCTCATCTATATGTGGAATCTTTTTGACCGCCCTGTGCAGAGGCAGGGCAAAGCCGTGAGCGTTCAGCCGTTCAACAAAAGCAACGCTTATGATGTGGATGCCGATGCTGCCAAGTCCAAAAACAAGTGAGCCGTCTGGATTCGTTTTCTTAGCGAGTTCATCCGGCAAATCGCTATACTCGATGACGGTGACTTTGCCGTCAACGAGACAGAAGTTACCGACCTTTTCAAACGGGCCTGTTTTGACAACGGCTTTTGAGGACATCTCGGCCTTATCGAGTGCGTGTAGCCCGGTGAACAACGGGTCGAAAAGATTCACTAAAGGATTATCAACCTGCCAGTAACTTATGAATTCGACGCCGCGTCTTTTCATATCGGCTATGGCACCGCTGCCGTAGAGTGCTCTCAAACTGCCACCGTGACCATCGGGCGATGAGGCAATATTGTCCTTGTCGGAAAACAGAATTCGACCCTTCAGGTCGAAATTAGGCAGCGTACCCTGTCGGAATATGAAGACATCTTTCTTGTTCAATCCGTAGTATCCGTTGGAGCGAAAGATGTCTAATGTCTGTTCATAGTTGAGCGGGCTGGTCATTACGTACCAGGCCAGGCACGCGCCATATTTTTTTGATGCCGCTGCTATTGTCTCGGCAAAAACCTGAAAAAGCGTCTTGTTTTTAACGGGGCTTATCTTGAAGTCACCTTTTGGGCCGTCAAAGTCGAGCCGTGTCCCCTGACCGCCGGCAACAACAAAGGCGGCGGCTTTGCCCTGGGATATAAGTTTCCTGCCCAGGTTACGTGCGCGGGTGTACTTGTCGTGCAGGTGTTCGTCTATGGGGACAGGCGCATAAGACGGAGCGGGACCAAATTGGGCAGGCAGAATTGTTGAGGCGGGATTTTTGACATACTTTCTTACCCACTCGTCGATTTTTTCGAGGTCCAACTGTTCTATCTGGCCCAGCAGATTCTGCTTTTGGGCGGCATTAAGGTCATCCCAGGAGCCAAAAAGATGGCCTTGGCCGTACCTCTCCACTAATCCTCGTGTCTTCTCAATGTCGGTTTTTATGGTCATATGCTTGATTTCAGCCCAAAAACGCTCATTTTAAGCAAATTTTAGAAATTTTCAAGTCAATCGGAAGATTTTGCCGAAATTTAAGTTGACAGAAATACGAAAGGCGACTATACTGGACAATGGTGACAGGTAGGTAAAAAAGCGTATCATAATTTGAGCCGTTATCATAATTAAACAACCTACTTCATATCTAAGACCTACCCACCAAAAAAGAAGTATTTTGGCTTCGTTTACCTGAACCCACGGCTGTTGTGGGTAACGAGGGTCAAAAACGAAAAGTCCTATAAAATTGCATTGAAAATTTGAACCAGCCGTTTTTGAGCGAAACGTAAGTAAAAAAGAGATTCGCAGAAAATGGCAACGGGTTTTGCCGAAGGTAAAATGGGGTGTACTAATCCAGTATAGGCATACCCACAGGTGTGCTTAAGAACGGCTGGGTTTGCGAATCTCGACCAAAGTAAAGGAGAAATAACAATGAGAAAGAAAGGTTTTACACTGGTGGAGCTGCTGGTCGTAATCGCCATCATAGCTCTGCTGATGGGCATTCTGATGCCTGCTCTGGCCCGGGTCCGGCAGATTGCCTATCGAATGGTTTGCGGGACCAACCTCTCTGGTATCGGCAAGGCGATACTGCTGTACGCCGGCGATAACAAAGAGGAATTCCCAATTGCCGGACCGCGAGGATGTTTATGGTCAACAACAGGTGCGATACGGGACTGGTGCGGGGGTGCGAACGGCACGCAGGAAGATGCCTTCGCGACTAAAGTCGCTACGATTGGGTCAAGCTTTTACCTGCTGATTAAGTATGCCGATGTGACGGTCAAGCAGTATGTATGCAAGGGCGATGTCGGCACGAAACCCTTCAAGTTGACTGATTTCAAGTGCCCAGGCAATATAACCATTGAGGACTTTACGAAGGGCTGGGACTTTGGCAGAAAACCGGGCATTTATTCCAGCTATTCGTATCATATGCCCTATTGTCGCGGCAGTGCGGACTCACAGGGACTGCCAATCAGCACCAACAGCGACCCAGCCAGTCCTGTCGGGGCAGACAGGAATCCCTATCTGGATATAAATGCCGATTGGATTGACCAAAGTGGAGCGACAACTGAGCCGGGTGCGAAGACGCCCTGCACGTACTGGGCCTCCTACAATGAATACCGGGACCCGGATAAGGTGAACAATTCCGCCGCGCATCAGAGAGACGGGCAAAACGTACTCTTTGCCGATGCGAGCGTAAGGTTTGAGAAGTTCGCCAACGCGGGCATCGACAAGGACAACATCTGGCAGTACTGGCCGGCCACAGGTGCAACAACGAAGCCGGAAAAGAGGATAAGAGAGGCCTGCGGCACCGTGATTTCGCATGACAAAAAAGCACCTTCAGTAAATTCTATGCAAATAAGCGGTGCCTACCCTGTAGCTTCGGACGATGCGTTACTTGTGAACGAGCCACAGAACACGGGATATTCGCAGTAGTTAACGACGTGCCTTACTACCATTGCAGCGCAGTCACGGCCTTGTGCAAGATGCACAAGGCCGTTTTTTTTCGCTCAAAGCAAAACCGGCCAATCGATTCTCTCTATTTGTCTTTGCGCGCCATTTCTGTTAAACTAATTCCGGCGATTATTGAAGGAATCTGAAGTTGAGACGTACTCTCATACACAAAATACTCGAGCAGCATTTGATTGACGGCAAAGCGGCTGCGGGTGAGGCGATTGGCATTCGCATTGACCAGACCCTCACGCAGGACGCGACAGGAACGACCGTGTTTTTGCTCTTCGAGTCGATGGGTGCGGGCCCTTCGACTTCGCTCAGGGCAGGCAGAGTTAAAACGGACTTGTCGGTCAGTTACGTTGACCACAATACCAGCCAGTTCGGCCCTGAAAACCACAACGACCACATATACCTGCAGACGGTTGCAGCCAGGTCGGGGGTGTATCACTCCCGCGCAGGCAACGGTATATGCCATCAGGTTCACCTGGAGCGGTTTGCAAGGCCGGGAGTGACTTTGCTCGGCAGCGACTCACACACGCCGACGGCGGGCGGAATCGGAACGCTGGCTATCGGTGCCGGCGGGCTGGACGTGGCGGTCGCTATGGCAGGCGGGCTTTTCTACCTGACTTGCCCAAAGGTCCTGGGTGTGAAACTGACGGGACGGCTGGGGGACTGGGTCTCCGCAAAGGACGTCATCCTGAAGTTATTGAGCATACTGACAACGAAAGGCAACGTCGGCTGGGCGGTTGAGTATTTCGGGCCCGGCGCTGCGGCACTGAGTGTCCCCCAGCGGGCGACGATTACCAATATGGGGGCGGAACTGGGCGTGACAACCAGCATTTTTCCAAGTGATGAGCAAACACAAAAATTCCTGACTGCCCAAAAACGATATAAGGACTTCACGCCGCTCGCCGCTGATGCAGATGCTGAATACGACCGTGTTATCGAGATAAACCTCTCGCAGCTTGAGCCGCTGGCCGGCTGCCCATCTTCGCCTGATAACGTAAAGCCAATCGCTGAAATCGCCGGTAACCAAATCGGACAAGTCGTCATCGGCAGCTGCACCAACTCAAGCTTCGCGGACCTGATGATGGTCGCAAAGGTGCTTAAGGGCAGACGCATAAACAATATGGTTGAGCTTGCGGTCGCGCCGGGCAGCAGACAGGTCCTTAATATGCTCGCCCAAAACGGCGCACTTGCGGATATGATTTCTGCCGGCGCTCGCGTCCTTGAAACCGCGTGCGGCCCCTGCATAGGTCAGGGCTTTTCACCGGCGGATGGCGCTGTCAGCTTACGAACGTTTAACAGAAATTTCTCCGGCAGAAGCGGGACAAAAAACGACAATGTATTTTTGGTCAGCCCCGAGACGGCTGTTGCATCGGCCCTTATGGGAAAAATCACCGACCCGCGCAAGCTGCCGAAACTACTCGGTATAAAGTATCCCAGGGCCAAAATGCCAAACAGGTTTACAATAAACGACAATATGATTGAGCCGCCTCTGAGTCCTGCAAAGGCCCAAAAGGCACAGGTCATTCGCGGGCCGACTATTGTCGTACCCGAAATGCCCAGCGCCCTGCCCGTGAAACTTGCAGGCCAGGTCCTGCTCAAGTGCGGCGATAAAATCACCACCGACCACATTATGCCCGCGGGGACATTCCTGAAACTTCGCTCGAACGTGCCCGAATATGCAAAGGTGGTCTTCAACTGCTTCAATGAAAAAGGAAAATCCACCTTTGCTGAGCGGGCGCTTGCATTGAAACAGGAGGGTATCGCCGGCATCGTTGTTGCAGGTCAAAGCTATGGCCAGGGCTCGTCGAGAGAGCATGCCGCCCTTTGCCCGATGTATCTGGGCGTGCGGATGGTTATTGCCAGGAGCATTGAGCGGATTCACAAGGCCAATTTGATTAATTTCTGCATAGTGCCGATTGAGTTTGCTGACCCGGCTGACTATGACAAAATAATCGCCGGCGACCGCCTGCAAATAGATAACCTGCTCGATGCGATTAAAAACCAAAATGAGGTCAAAATTGTCGAGCAGACAGGCAGATACGAACTCCTCGGCAGGATAAACCTGTCCGACAGAGACAGGGAAATTCTCCTCTCGGCAGGTCTGTTGAAATACACTCTTAAAAAGGCAAATGAGCGCTAAAATCATAAGCGTTTTCGGCTCCGGCAGGGCAAAACCCGGCGACTCAACCTACGAGCTGGCCTACAACCTCGGCAAAACCCTGACGCAGGCGGGCTTCGCAATCGCCAACGGCGGCTACGGCGGAACAATGCTCGCCGCTGCAAAAGGAGCGGCCCAGGCGGGCGGCGAGACAATAGGCGTCACCTGCTCCGCCTTCAAAGGCAGTCCCCCCAACAAATACATTGCCCGCGAAATAGTTACCGCTTCACTTGACGAACGCCTTGAAACCCTCATTAAGCTTGCCGATGCTTACGTAATACTGCCGGGCGGAACAGGGACACTGCTGGAGCTTGCCAAAATCTGGGAACTCAAAAACAAGGGCTTTCTAAACAAAGATAAACCCATTATACTGTTGGGCGATTTCTGGAAGCCGCTGCTTGATTTGGTCGATAAGGACGACCCCGCAAGCAGCAAACTGCTACATCAGGCAAGCAGCATCGAAGAAGCTATAGATATTTTGAAGAAAAGCATCTGAATTTCGCGGAAGAATAAAGTGGCAAACAAAATGCCAACGAGGTTTGGCGTCCTGATATTTGTGATTGCGGCATTGCACGTTTTCGCAGCAGATGCGGTACGCAAAGACCTCCTGCGAGATGGTTTCGTCTTCGCCGGCGCCGACGGCAGATTGACCGAAAGCGAAGGCATAAAGCTGTTTGTCTTTGAATCGGAGATAACCGACGGCAAGGCGACATTGAAAGCGGGTGAGTCGCTGGAACTATTGCCTTCGGCGACACTTGAAAAAATGACCGACGATGTCAAACAGCGAGTCGATGCAAACTATCGGCTGTGGGGCAAGGTGACAAGATACGGCGACAGGAACTTTGTATTTCCGGTCTATTTTCTACCGTTAAGAAAAGCAGATAATACGGCGTCACAGCAGAGGAGCCGGACGGAGACAACGATTAACGCTTCCGGCGATATTTTGAACATACCCAATGAAGTAACGGCAAAGCTCCAGGCAAAAGATGTTTTCGACACCCGGCAACCGACAGCGGGACTGGAGCTGAAGGCGGATTCAATATTGGCCGACCGCACCGGATGCCTCGTCAGGAAGGACGATGGCCGATTCGTGCTTCAGCTCGATGCCCTCGGCAGAAGCATCCAGGCCGACCGGCTCGAATTATTGCCCTGTGAATCATTGCAGGACACAGTAAATCTGCTCGCCAAAGAGCCAAGACCAGCCAGGTTTAATATTGCAGGAATCGTGACCACATTTAATAACGAAAACTATATTCTCCTTCAACGGGCCATACCGGCCTATTCGCACGGCAACTTCACGCAATAGACGGACCGACCATGAAAAAGTCACTATACAGCAAACATCTTATCAACCTGGCAATCGTAACGCTTGTTGTTCAATGCAGCATCGCATCTGGAGCGGAAAACATTACCCTCAAAAAGCCGATTATGGGAAAGGCATACGACGGCGGCCAAGTACGCTTCGATGGCGTCTTCTATGACTTCCGCGCGGCAAACGGGGTCCAGATGATGAAGATGTGGATACCGCCCAGCGCCAACCCCATCAAGGGCGTGTTCTTCCACGGAAATCCCGGCGGGCACGGTGACACGCGAGATATACCGAGGGATGAACGGCTTCAGGAATTCGCGGCTCGGTATGACTTTGCTGTCATCGGAGTCACATCATTTTTTGGTACGCAGATTTATCCCGACCTGGGCAAGGTGATAGTCAACGCGATGAACGACTGGGCAAAGCTTGGCGTCCACCCGGAGATTGCGAATCTGCCCATAATCGCCCGCGGCAGCAGCAACGCAGGCATGACGGCGTACGGCCTGGTCTGCTGCGTACCCGAAAGAATGATTTGCTTTACGCCGAACGTCGGCGCCAGATACAACCCGGCGTCACCGCCCGATGCGGCGCTGAAGGTTCCGGCACTGCTCCATATCGGCCCCGAGGACCCGCTCGTAAAAGGCGGCGTCGAGCGGACGACTGAGCTTTTCAAAGATATCCGTCCGCGGGGAGCGTTATGGACATGGGACGCCGAGAAAGGCAAGGGCCATGAGATTGGGCACATTGACGACGTTGACATGAAATTCTATGAGACGTGTATTGCGTTACGGCTGCCGGCGGGGGCAGACCCGCGAAAAGGCCCGGTGAAGCTTGATGAACTGCCTGAAAAGTCCGGCTGGCTCGTTGACCTCAATTCATGGGCATCGGGAATAACATACGCTGCCCCTTATGATGAATATAAAGGCGACAAAATAAAAACCGGCTGGGTGCCGGATAAGGACATCGCATATCTCTACCGCGGCGTGGCGACACACGACAATCCAATCAAGGTGCGCCTCAGGGACCTCGGCGCGGTTGCCAATCCGAACGAGAAGGGGGCACTGCTTCGCTCGGTGGGCGGCAACGTTGTTGACCCGTGGACAAAAATGGTTCTCGAATGCGACGCATCAGGATTTCCAGAGTGGGAGCGAATCGAGTTCTATGACGGGGCGGTAAAAATCGGCGAAGTCGCCAAAGGCAAAGAACCGAGATGCGAGTTCGCCGTTGACCTTAAGCACACGGTCTATGCTCTCACGGCGGTCGCATACGACAGTGAAGGGACCATCCGCACGGCAACGCCGACACACTTTCTTGTTCGCGACCCAAAGGTTTCGCAGGCCCTGGCCAGCCAGCGTAAGTCAACTGAAAGGGTATTCCTGCGAAATCCCCGGCCAAAATACGGGTCATCCGCAAGCGGCAATTCCACGACAAAAGCCGACCCGGCAGATAAGGTGCTGCTGGCTTACGGTTTAACTTCCGAGCAGGAAAAACAATTCGCTTCCGACCATAAGGTGACGCCTTTCTGGGGCAAGGTAACGAAAGACCATGACTACGTGATTCTGAATGTCGGCGAGCACTTAGGCGAACGAGGCGAAGGGTACAAGCAGGCCAAACCGACGGGCGATATCGAAGTGCTTGTCAAAGCCGCTCGAAGCAGGGCAGGATTATACCTGTACTTCGAGGCGTCGGACGATGAGTGGTCGCAGCCCGAGGACATCTTTGACGCCATCGACGTGCACTTCTGTCGTGATTCAGCCGAGCAAATCGCCGCTGCTGACCCTGCACAGATGTTTATGAAAATGATGAACTGGTGCATCACGCTCTCATGGTCCCAATTCCAGATTAACTTCGGCACCGACAAGAAACCCGCTAATTTTGTCAAACGCAACTTCCCTGACCCGTGGGACTGCCGCAGGGCCGAAGACACTTTTGAATACGCTGCGAAAACACACGGCATCATAGTCGATATCATCACAATAGACGACAAGACCAAAGTTATGGAACTGTTTATCCCCTGGGACTACGTTGGTTTCGGCCCGGCCTTTGACGAACCGCAGACCGGCAGCCGGCTTGGTCTGTGCCTCGGATACAATGATAGAGACCCCAGCCAGCACAAAGGCAGCGACTTCGACCGGCTTCGCTGGCCAAACGCAATCGACCCGTGGTGGAAAGAAGCGAACAAAGGACTTGACCCGAATCCGTACGGCAATCTTGAAATGGGACCTATGCTCGATTAACATCGAGCTGAACTGACAAGGAAATACCGGTGGCAGATACCCTCGACAAAATCTTGATTTCGCACGAGCAGCCCGATTTCAAAGATAAACTACAGGCAGCCCGTTCAAAAATGAAGGAGGCCGCAAGATTTTCACAGGAGAGCGAAGAATATAAGCGACTGAAGGAGATTATCAAGAATATCGCCAGGCACAAGGACGTCGCAGTTGCCAAATACACCGAAAACTTTGACGGGGTAAAGCTCAAGCCGGAGGAATTTCGCATTTCACAGGAGGCAATGAAGAAGGCCCACGGCGAAATTGACAAAAACCTGCTGGCGTCGATTCGCAAGGCCATAAAAAACGTACGGGCTTATCAAAAGAAAATTTTCATCGGTAAGAGAAAGAGTGTTGGAGCAACACGCATAAAGTACACGCCTATAAGACGAATCGGAATTTGCGTGCCGGGGGCATCAGCGCCGCTGCCATCTACCGTGATAATGACGGCTGTACCTGCGCAGGTTGCGGGAGTGAAAGAAATTGTTGTTGTATCACCGCCACGATATAAAGGCAGTATTCATCCTGTAATACTGGCGACCTGCCAAGAATTAAAGATTAAAGAAGTTTACAGGATAGGCGGAGTGCAAGCGGTTGCAGCGCTGGCGATGGGGACGCCGGCAATCTCCCAGGTCGATAAAATTGTAGGGCCGGGGAACAAATGGGTGCAGACGGCAAAGAAGTTTGCCGCCTGTGATATGGTTGGCATCGATTCAATCGCTGGACCAAGCGAGGTCTTGATAATTGCTAATGACAAGGCGAACCCGGCGTATGTGGCAGCCGATATGCTCAGCCAGGCCGAACACGCACCCGGCAGCGCAACGGTTTTCACCGATTCACCGGCGCTTGCTGAAAAGGTGCTCGCGGAACTCAAGAAACAAGTAGAATCACTAACAAGGAAGCAGGCAACGGTGGAGTGCCTGAAGGAATTCAGCTTTATTGCAGTGTTTGAGAATATGGACAGGGTCATTGCTGTTGCCAATGATTTCGCGTCGGAGCATCTTGAGATTCAATGCGGAGACCAGAGCAGAAGGATAGCTGACAAAATCGAAAATGCAGGAGCAATATTTATCGGGGAATATTCGCCGGTTGCAGTTGGGGATTACTGGGCAGGGCCGAGCCACACACTGCCGACAGGCAGGACGGCGAAATTCGCAAGTGCGCTTACGAGCAACGATTTTATCAAGTCAATAAGCATCATCGAATATGACAAGAAGATGCTGGCGGAAAGCGCGGATGATATTATTCGTTTGGCCCAGGCCGAGGGGCTGGATGCACATGCCAGGAGCATCCGGCTACGGCTTGGCCTGCGCCGAGACGAGTAGAGATTCGGCGGCAGTCATGAGCTTGGAGGGGATGGTCTAAATCCCCCAGCCAAGTTTGTCTTTATTCCACCAGTAGAACCAGCCCAGGCGATGCGCCACGACAAAGACAAGATAAACTCTGACGGCCTGTGTGACAATCGGCCAAAGGTGCAGCCGGGGCAGCACAAAGGCCAACAATCCGCCTACTGCATAAAAGAATAGAAGCAGCCCGCAATATGGCAAAAACGTCTGCCAGATTGAACGCAGAATATCCACAGGATTCAGGGCGTCAAACGAGTCAAACAGGATTCCCGTCACAAGCGACATCGGCAAAAAGAACCCGCCGAACGCCGCCAGCAGCCAAAACGATGTATCCGTTCGTTCGGTGAAGATGTAATAGACAGCCGCCGGCAAAGAGGAAACGGCTACGCAGCCGGCAAAAGTCAGCACCTGCGATATCCAATCGCCCGCGTCAAGTGTGTCCCCCGTCAGTACAGCCGGCGCCCGCAAATTTCCTTTTGCGCTATCAACGATGCAAAGTGCGATATAATAAAAAACGTATGATATGAAGACCACATAAAAAAGCACGCTAAGGAAAAAGATTATGTAACCGGTGCCCTGCATAAGAAATGGGGCCAGAAGCGAACCGAGCAGTCCCAGTATGAATGAAACCAGCCGGGGCAAAAGCACAAAGACCGCAAGATTAATAAGTCCTGGCGCGCTAATCGGATACAGGAACATATCGGCCAGCCGAGGCAGCCGCGATTCGACAGCAACCTGCGGGTTTTCTATTATCTTCATCTTATCGCCCTCGTAACGTTTCAGCGTCCAAAATACTCAACGCAAATCGACGAGCGTTTCCCATTTAGCGGCTTTTGCCCGCCAGATGCCGAATACTACACATCCCAGTTGAGCTTTTCCTGATACCTGAAATAGAACCGTCCCAGCAGGTGCGCTGCTATCATAAGCAGATACAATTTAACGAAATCGACGAGAATCTCCAGCAGATAGAGAATCCAGACAGGCATATTATGGAGGATAACCGCTATGAGCATTTCCCTTGCTTTAACGAAAACAAGCGCAGAGCCGACGATTATCAAGACCAGACCACAATACTGGAAGAACGTGCTGAATATCGATGGTATGATTATCAGAGGACTTATACCTTCAATTGAGTCGAACATAGACACGGCCAGGATTGACATCAGGTAATAAAACACTCCAAAGCCCATAAGAAACCATAAAAAAGTATCCGCCTCTCTGAGTTCTGGGGTGAATGCGAATCCCAGAAGAATTTTAATCCCTCTGCTCCAGGCAATGTACGCAACCGCGGGCGATGCGCACAAAATCAGGCACAGCAGTATCCTTACAAATGATTGTAGTAACTCGACGATGCCGGGGGTCTCGGCGATAGTGTTTGGCGCGCGGATACCACCTAAGCCGCTGTCCCTGATACACTGCACAAGATACCAGTACGAATACAGCCATACGAGAACATACAATATAAAGCTCGGAATGGCAATGAGGCCGGCAAATATACCCAGGAGAAACATCAGGATATCGAGTATCAGTGGTATCAAAATAACAATAACCAGGAAAATGACGCCTGGAATGTTCGCAGGATAAAAAAATATGTCGATAAGCCAGGGAAGTTTTCGTTGCGGCGGAGTTTCCTGTTTGACCGACCCCCACCCCATACTCTCACGAAGCAATTGTAACTGGTCAACGTCTGCCTCTGCTGGATTCTCCTGAGGCGCACCGCCCGAATCCTGCTTCATGCGAATCAGCTCATTATCAATATCCGGCGATGGAACGGCGGCGACATCCGGTACTAATACTGTTTTCCCGCACTTTGGGCATTTGCCTTTTTTGCCGGCGGAGGTTTTGGCGACGCGGATTTTCTGCCCGCAAAAATTGCACGAGAAACTGATAACCGAATTTTCACCATTCATCTTCAAGCTCCCTGCCAGGCGTTGAAGTACTGTTAATGGGCTGCCAGTTTTTCCTTTATCAGTTCAGCGGCCTTTGCGAGCGCATCGGGGATTTTGTCGGGAGTTTTTCCGCCTGCCTGGGCCATTTGAGGTCTGCCGCCGCCTCCGCCATCGACAATCGGTGCGATTTCCTTAATGATGTCACCTGCCCTGATGCCTTTACCGACCAAATCGTCGGTGACGCCCGCCAGCAGCGCTGCTTTGTCATCATCCGCGAAGCCCAAAACTATGACCGCGGATTTTGTTTTTTTCTTGAGCATATCAATCGCGGCCCTTGCCTGCTCGACCGAGGTCGGTGACAATTGACCCACAACTACCACAATATCCCCGACCTTCTCGCATTTATCCAAAAGTTGTTTTGCCTCCGCCATAATATCGGCGCTGCCCTGTCTGGCACCCGATTTAAGCTCCTTGGCAAGCCGTTTGTTCTCGCTCATCAGTTTGGCGACCCTCTCGACAAGACCCTCCGCGGAAACCTTGAGCGTTGTGGAAAGCCCGTCAACGATCTCGCTTCGCTGTTCGAGGAATTTTGCCAGACCCGGCCCAGTTAGAGCCGTGATTCTCCGCACCCCTGCGGAAACGCTTTCTTCCCTGATTATCTTAAAATCGCCTATCCGGCCTGTCCTGTCGATATGGGTTCCCCCGCAAAATTCTCTGCTGAATGCCTCGTGAAGATTGCTTTCATCTTTTGTGCCTATTGCCACAACGCGAACCTCGTCGCCGTATTTTTCGCCGAATAGCGCCATCGCCCCCAGCTTATCCGCCCTTGCCCTCGGTAAAATAGCACAGGTAACAGGCAAATCCTCAGCGATTCTCTCACGCACCAAGTATTCAACCTTCTTTTTTTCCTCGTCTGTCATTGCCTTGGGATACGTGAAGTCAAATCGCAGATAATCGGGCCCCACCAAACTTCCCTGCTGAGCGACCGATTTACCTAAAACTTCACGCAACGCCCATTGCAGCAGGTGCGTTGCGGTGTGGTTTTTCTTTGTCGCATCTCTGTCTTTGCTGACGACGACAAACACTTTATCGCCGACGGCGAATGTCCCATCGGCAACTTTACCTTGATGAATGATACAATTTGCAATCGCGGCTGCGGCTTCTACAATGAATTTGCCCTTATCGGACTCAATTATTCCACAATCGCCGACCTGGCCGCCCATCTCGGCGTAGAAACAGGTCTTGTCGAGAACAATCCCGGCATCAGCGCCGGCGCTTATGCCGCCGGTTGTCCTAAAGGCGCCGTTTTCGACGAAGCCGATTATTTCGGCTTCACAGCGGTCGGCCTTGTATTTATGCAGGTCCTCTGTTGTGGGCAGTTCCGCGTCGCCGACCGTCAGCGTTGCCGCCGCACCTTTTTGCGCCGCTCTTGCGCGTTCTCTTTGCTGCTCCATCAGCTCATTGAATTTCTCGGCATCGACTTTGAGATTACGTTCCTGCGCCATAAGCTGAGTTAAATCGACAGGGAAGCCAAAGGTATCATACAATTGAAAGGCATCGTCGCCGCCGATAGTTCTGTTTTTCGTTTGCTCTGCGCGCTCGGCTGCGGCATTAAAAATTTCGAGACCCCTGTCCAATGTTCTGCCGAAGCTGGCCTCTTCCGATTCAATCACCGTTGAAACATAATCGGCCCTTGCCGCTATCTCCGCAAAGGCGTCACCTAAACATATCCCCACCGCAGCGACAAGCTTATACATAAACGGCTCGTGCAGTCCAAGCTCTCTGCCAAAGCGCGACGCCCGGCGAAGAATCCTGCGAATTACGTAGCCGCGTCCCTCGTTTGAAGGCGTGGCACCATCTGTTATTGCAAGCGTCAGCGCCCGTATATGGTCGGCTATAACGCGAAAGGCGTTGTCAGACCTATTGTTCAGTTGCGACGTGAATCGCCTGCCCGTCATCTCGCCCAGCCGGTCGATTATCGGCATAAACAGGTCGGTATCATAATTGGTCTTCTTGCCTTGTAGAACGGCAGCGACTCTTTCGAGTCCCGCGCCTGTATCGACGTATTTTGCGCTTAAAGGAGTAAGTATGCCGTCTTCGCTGCGGTTGTATTGGATGAATACCAGATTCCACAATTCAATAAACCTCGCGCAGCCGGCATTGACCCCGCACTTATGACCGGGGACGCCTTTTTTGTCGCACCGCTCGGCTCCAAGGTCAATGTGTATCTCGCTGCACGGGCCGCAAGGTCCCGTCTCGCCCATTTCCCAGAAATTGTCTTTCCTGCCGAAGGCGAGAACCCGCTCTGCTGGAAGAGTCGTCGCCTTTGTCCAGATGCGGGCTGCTTCGGTATCCTCAGGCAGCCCGTCGGTCTTATCGCCCGCAAAAACGCTCGCCCATAATTGTTTGGGATTGATTTGCCAGACCTTTGTAAGAAGCTCCCAGGCCCATTCGATTGCCTCTGCCTTGAAGTAATCGCCGAACGACCAGTTGCCTAACATCTCAAAAAAGGTATGGTGATAGCCATCGTGGCCTACTTCTTCGAGGTCGTTGTGCTTGCCGCTCACGCGAAGACATTTTTGGCTGTTGACCGCCCTTCGGCATTGTGGAGCAGTCAATCCCAGAAAAATATCCTTGAATTGGTTCATTCCGGCGTTTGCAAACAGCAACGTTGCATCGCCGATGGGAACAATAGGACTGCTTGGGACAAACTTATGGTCTTTGCCTTTGAAGAAGTCGATGAAGCCGGCTCTTATTTGTTTTGCGCTCAGGGTCATAACGACAACAGGGGTAATTACGTTGTTTTATCTTCCGCCAGTCCTTTTGCTACGAGGATTTTATGCTTAATCTGGCCGCACAGGTCTTTGTTTTCAACGAGAAATTGCTTGGCCTTGTCTCTGCCGGGTCCTAAGCGGACGTCGCCGAAGCTCATATACGCCCCGCTCTTTTCAATCACGTTGCACGCAACGCCGAAGTCAAGCAGGTCGGCCTCATAGTTTATCCCGCTATCGAACATAACGTCAAATTCCGACTCGCGGAAGGGCGGAGCGATTTTGTTTTTCACGACCCTTGCCCGCACCCTGCTGCCGATGCTGCCGCTTGCATCTTTAATAGTCGTCACTCGGCGTAAATCAATTCGCACCGAACTGTAGAACTTGAGCGCGTTTCCGCCGGTCGTGGTCTCCGGATTGCCGAACATCACGCCGATTTTCATACGAATCTGATTGATGAAGACAAGTGAGGTCTTGCTTTTGGCGATAACGCTCGTCAGTTTTCTCATTGCCTGGCTCATTAGGCGGGCATGAAGCCCCATGTGGCTGTCGCCCATTTCGCCTTCAATCTCCGCCTTGGGCGTAAGGGCGGCCACCGAGTCAATCACAATGACATCGACCGAGCCGGAGCGAATCAACAACTCGGTTATATCGAGCGCCTGCTCACCCGTATCGGGCTGACTGACAAGCAGTCCGCTGACATCGACACCGAGCCGCTTTGCCCAGGTGATATCGAGGGCGTGCTCGGCGTCGATAAACGCCGCGACGCCGCCCGCCCTTTGGGCGTTGGCGATTATATGAAGCGCAAGAGTCGTCTTGCCGGATGATTCAGGTCCAAAAAGCTCCGTTACCCTCCCTCGCGGAATTCCCACCCCGCCCAGGGCAATATCCAGCGAAAGTGCACCCGTGGGAATGCCCTCGATTTTGGCGTAGTGGTGCTCATCCATCTGCATAATTGCGCCCTGGCCGTATTGCTTTTCAATCTGTGCGATTACCCGCTCCAGCGCTGATTCCGCTGAGCCGGACTGCGGCCTTAAAGGTTCGACCTGCCCCTTGCCTGACTGCGTCGTCTTTGTCTTTGACATATTCCTTCTCCTCCAAATGTTAAACTGAAAACTCGAAGTTCAAAACCATAACTAATAGCCACAGAGCACACAGAGGACACAGAGAAAAGAATTATTAACAGTGTTAATCAGTGTAAATCTGTGTCTAAAAAAACCTTGTTAATCCGCGTCTTTTCATTCAGCTAATTTGAAGCTTGCTAATAGAGTATAGATTGGGCCGGCTGGTGTCAACTGGCTTTGATAGACACACAGCGAATCAGCCGAGATTGAGCCGACCTTGTAATCGCCGTATGCCCCGGCTGCATCCGCCAGCTTGAACCCAGCTTTGGGGTCCCGCACTCGACAAAGTGTCAGATGCGCCGAAAACTCCCTGTCCTCTTTCGGATAGCCCGCCTGCTCTAATTGCTCATCAAGGTCTTTTTGCAGGGTGATTAACTCATCAGCGCCTTTCTTAGCCCCGACCCAGACGACCTTTGCGCTCCTTCCGCCGAATGAGCCGACCGATTCGATATCAAGAGTGAAATTTTTATGCACCGCCGCGACTTGTTTTGAAATTTCGCAGACCTCAGCCACTTGCTTATCTTCTATCTCACCCAAAAATTTCAGCGTCAGGTGTATCTTGCTCGGCTCGACCCATTTCACGTCGCCTTTCCTGATATCAACTTTGCCGGACAAATCCTTCTGCAGAGCCGCAAGAGCAGCCCTTATGTCCTCGCCAATATCAATCGCAATAAAGCATCGCATATTTCACCCGAATATTCACCGCAGAGCACCCCGCTTCGCCGAAGGGCTACGCAGGGCAGGCAGCGGAGAACGCAGAGATTTTTTTTCGTTATATTACGAAGGGCGGGGTTTTATCCGCCGCAGGTGTATTTACCCCGCCGGTCTTCCTCATTTTAATCGCGGATGGCGCGGATTTCACGGAAAAAACAACAGAATCAGCGCAATCATTGTAATCTGTAACTCTTGTTTCGGCAGTTATTTATTGACAGGGAAACTATCAATGGTATATTCGGTCTCCAAAGGATATAGAGATTGTATCCAGGAGAGCGTATGGACAAAAGGTCCCGTGAGTGGTTAAAACAGGCCGATTATGACATCGACACGGCGGAGTTTATGTTCGCCGGCGGGAAATTCTTTTACGCCGTCTTTATGTGCCATTTATCCGTGGAAAAGGCGATAAAAGGCCTTTATCAGCAACGTCTGAAAGAAACACCCCCGAAGACGCACAATCTTGTTTATCTGCTGAAGAAAATTGACATCAGACCGGCTGAGACAACGGGAAAATTTATCGTGAAGCTCAACGAAGCCAGCGTAGTTACAAGATACCCCGAGGATATAGACAAGATACAGGAGCAATACACAAAAGACATTGTGAAAAACATACTTGTTGAAAGCAAGGAAGTTCTCGAATGGATAAAAGGGCAGTTTTAGAGATAATATCGGCCTTCAGGAACGCCCTTGAGTCCAGGGGAATAAAGGCGGACAAGCTCATACTTTTCGGCTCTTACGCCACGGGACAATACCGGGAAGACAGCGATATAGATGTAGTAATTATCTCGCGGGATTTTAAAAATAAAAGTTATTGGGAAAGAATCGACATACTTTCAGGCGCCATTTACGATATTTTTGAGCCTATAGAGGCGACGGCTTTTACCCCTGAGGAATGGCAAAGCCGGGAGTCGATTATCGTGGATTTCGCCAAAAACGGCGAAGTCGTCTATGGGTAGCTGTTTTGCGGGGCTTTTTAATCGCTCATTTCCAAAGCGGGTCCTCCGCAACGCTGCGTGTCTAAAACTTTACCAGTTTGCGAAGCTCAATTAATCGGCTGTCGATATGGCGTTTGGTGATTTTCGTCAGGCCTTTAAGCGAGAAATCCGAAATCGTAAATGATGCTACAACCGTGCCATAGCCGACCGCTTTTTTAAGAGTTGTAAAATCGGTTCTGTTTTGGCTTGCTAAGTAACCCATAAAGCCACCGGCAAAACTGTCGCCCGCACCGGTCGGGTCTTTGACTACTGTCGCCGGATACGCTGGCAGAACAAATTTATCCCCGTTTCTGCTGCACATTACAGACCCGGATTCTCCTTTTTTCATCACCGCTACCTTCGGGCTCATCTTCAGTATTCGCTCGCCCGCCCGAATTAGATTGTCCTCGCACGCGAGCATCCTCGCTTCATCCTCGTTGATTATCAGGCAGTCAATTCGCTTTAAAAGCCGCTTGAGGTCTTTGATGTGATTTTTTATCCAGCAGTTCATCGTATCGGCTGCGATAAATTTCGGCTCATCGAGCTGGTCAAGCAGCCGGATTTGCAGAATCGGCGCGGTATTTGCTAAGAAGACAAATTTGCTGTCTTTATATCCCTCCGGCACTCTCGGCGGGTCTTCTGCGAGGATATTGAACTCGACCGCTTCGGTCGTGGCCTGGTTCATCGCGCCCTTATATGAGCCGGCCCAGCGAAAGGTCTTGCTTTTGTGCCGCACTTCAAGGCCGCGAAGGTCAACGCCTCTGCCTTTGAAAATCTTCTTCAAATCAAACGGGCAATCCGCTCCGATAGCGCCCAAGAATCGCACCGGCGTAAAGAAACTCGCCGCCATACTGAAATATACCGCCGAGCCGCCTAAGCAATCCTTACTCACCCCATACGGTGTCTTGACCGTATCTATCCCGATTGAACCTGTTACTAACAAACTCATATTTCCTCGATTTCCAACTTCCAAGTACACCCGTAACGATTCCCCTTGCCGTCTGTGATTTCAGAAATCCAATCAAAACCACCTTCTTCAGCGTGTCTCTCCTCTATATACTTCTGGGCTTCAATCGCCGTTTCGAACTCTATTCTTTGGTCGTTAGTGTCTTCGAGAAAGAGCATATAGTTACTCCTTCGATAAGAATTACACAAGGGTTCGGCGGGGCAAGCCCCGCCCTACAATTATTGAATCCGTGGTCATTTGTTGTCTCCGAACTTTTTCAGTGTGATATCGATTCTGGCCAAGGTGCTTGATTTGCCGAGAAGCTGCACGGAGTCGAAGATGGGGGGGCTTATGGTTGTGCCGGTGATGGCGACGCGCAACGGCTGGGCGACCTTGCCTAAGCCGACCTGTTTTTCCTCCGCGAGCGAACGCAGCATATCCTCGATACCCTGCTCGGTAAATTCATTCATTGCAGCAAGTTTATCACGCACAATTTTGAGCATTGCAAGACCATTGTCTTTGAGCAGGACCTTTTGCACGGCCTTTTCGTCGTATTCGATTTTCTCGTTTGCTATGAAAAGAAATCTGCTCTTTCGCTCGATATCGGCAAGTGTTCTTGCGCCTTCGCAGCATTTTATGATACGCAAAAGAAGCTCATCGCCTGCCGATGCCGCCGGCGACTCGATTGCCGCCAGATACGCCTTCAAATGCGTAAGTATCTTTTCCTTCGAGAGCATTTTTAAGTGTTCGGTATTGAAAGCGACCAATTTGCCGCGGTCGAACAAGCTATTCGATTTTGTCAGACGCGAAATGTCAAAACTTTCGATTAGCTCGGCCACGGGCATAATCTCGCGCTTATCGCCCGGATTCCAGCCCAAGAGCACAATGAAATTGACGACCGCTTCGGGGATATACCCGCTCCTGAAAAAATCGACGACGTTTATTTCAGGCAGCTCCACGCCCAAGTATTTTGCCATTGCCCCAACACAGGGCACATCAGGATTACTGTCGCCTGCCAAAAAGGATTTTAGCTCATCTGCGCCGATTCCGCCGACGTCGGCGAGCTTTTCGAGGTAGATATCGGGTCGTGCCTTAATTGCCTTGCGAAGCGCCGTCGGCCTTTCGCGCTTCGATAGTTTCCCACCGCTCTCACTGATAGTCACCGACATGTGCGCATACTTTGGCAACTCCCCAAAGCCGAGTGCCCTCCACAAAGCGATTTGGCCCGGCGTATTCATCAGGTGCTCCTGGCCTCGAATAATGTGCGTTACGCCCATAAGGGCATCGTCGATAACACAGGCGAAATTGTATGTGGGAAAGCCGTCACTCTTTATGATGATAAAATCGCCTAAATCCGCCGACGCGAAACTTACCTCGCCCCGCACCAGGTCGCTAACCACAATCGTCTCATCGGGCATAGCAAAACGCACGGTTACGGATTTGCCCTCTTTTCGCGCCTGCTCAACATCCTGCTCGCTTGGAAAAACATCCGGCCTGCAATACACGAATCCCTTTTTTTGCGCCTCGGCCTTTGCCCGCAACGCCGAAAGCTGCTCAGTTGTCTCAAAGCAGTAGTACGCCTTTTTCTCCGCGAGCAGTTTCTTTGCGTATTTCTCGTAAATATCTTTTCGCTGCGATTGAAAATAAGGTTCGTTCAGCCCACCGACCTGCGGCCCTTCGTCCCAATTGATGCCAAGCCATCGCAAATCGCTTATCACCTGCTGCGTAGCCGTGGGGGTATTACGCTTCAAATCGGTATCTTCGATGCGCAGGATGAATTTACCTCCGGTCTTGCGAGCAAGTAGCCAGTTAAACAGCGCAGTTCTTGCCCCGCCTATATGCAGATAACCCGTCGGCGACGGCGCAAATCGTGTAACGACCATTATCCATAACTCCAAAAAGTGTATTAGGGTAAGTCAGGATAAGCATAAATGCTTCTGTTGTCAATTTGCTGTTAAAAAAGCTCAATGCTTGCCAACGTCATTTCGACCGAAGTTCCCCGGCCTACCGGGGAATGAAACAAGGAAATCTACCGCCATATCCGCCTTGTCTCTTTCCAGCGTTTATCCGCCACAGGCGGACAAGTCCGTCATAAACCTTGTCGGGCTGCGGCGGGGCGCTCCCGGCTACGGCTCGGCGTCTCTGTTGCTTCTGTGACCTCATTGTCACCTTCGCCGAGACGAGCCGCCCCGACGAGTCCTCTATAGGGGGTACGATGTCTGGGGCATTTCCCACGTTTCAAATCCTTTGCATTTTCAGGCCTGCCGGCTAAAATTGCATCGGTGAAATCACTGCATCCGCAATATCGGAAAGGAATCAAAATGAACAGGCGGCAGTTTTTAACAAACACCGGGGCAGGCATAGTCGGGGGAATCGGTTTTAACAATATCCTGTCGGGGCAGGCCAAGGGGATGGGTTCAACGATAAATCTCGACAAGGCCGCAGGGAAGACCGGCAGGGAAAGAATTGTCGTGGAGTCGATGGATAATACCTGCCCTGCGAGGAGCGGTGTTGCGGTCGGCGGAATCGGCGCGGGCTGCGCGGAGCTGCGCAAGGATGGGCGATTCTACAACTGGAGCATATTCAACAACCAGCCGATGTACACTGGCCCCAAGCTGAATTTCGATGAGGATTCGATATTGTTTTTTATGGTGCGATATGGATTGGCGGGCAAAGAGCCGAAAATCAAGCTGCTGCAAATCAACGATTCGCCTGACTTTGCAAGTCAGGATGCGCCGCTGTATTATTTTCCGTGGTTAAGCTGTATTGAAAGGACCGAGTACTCGGCGCGGTTTCCGTTTGTGAATATGAAATTTACCGACAGCGAGATGCCGGTCGAGGTGGAGATGGAGGCGTTTAGTCCGTTTATCCCGCACGACGTAAAGGATTCGTCACTGCCGGTCCAGATTATCAGGATTAAGGTAAAATCGAAGGTGGATAAACCGGTTGACGTAATGCTAATGGGGACGCTTCGCAACTGTGTCTGCTACGACGTTCGAGACAAACTATATACGACCAAACTTATTGAAAAGACCGACTATAAGCTGTGCGAGATGACCTGCACGGGCGTTGATGCGACCAAGGGCACGTTCGGTACACAATCGCTGTCGTCGCTCTCGGCGGACACGACCTATTATCTGGGCTGGGAGCATCGCCATCCCTGCTTAGAGATGGCCCTGCGAGAAAACAAGCTGCCGAACAGAGATGAAACGAGCAAGCGAACGACACACGACCGCCAGACGGGCCAACAGATTTCGCTACAACGGCTGTTCGGCACAATGGCCGTCTCACGGAAACTTGCGCCGGGCGAATCGTTTGTTCACACATTTATCAACGCCTGGCATTTTCCGAACCTTTATACCGGGGCGAGGCGCAACCAGGCCGGGCAGGTCGTGGGGCACTATTACTCGAACTTCTTCGAGTCAGCGGCGCAGGTCGGCGAGTATGTAATACAAGAAAAGGATAATTTGAGCCGCCGGACAAGGAGATTCGTCGAGGATTTCTATGACAGCACGGCGCCTGATTTTGTGTTGGACCAGATAAATTCGCAATTGAATACATTTGTCACAAGCAGTTGGCTTATCAAGGACGGAACTTTCGGCGTTCAGGAGGGGCTAACGGCGAAACAGGCGTGGGGGCCGGTAGCGACGATGGACGTAAGCTACTACGGCTCAATCCCGACTTCGGCGTTGTTTGCGGAATTGCAGAGGAATATGCTGCTGGCACATCGCAAACAACAAGGTGAAAATGGTGCGGTGGTGCACGGTCTGCGCAAGGGATTTACGGGCGACGTACGAGGCGTTGCCGGGGCGTTTGACCGATTGGACCTGCCTGGGCAGTACGTCACAATGGTTTTGCGGGAGTACTCCTGGTCGAACGACAGGAAATGGCTTGAGGAGATGTGGCCTTCTGCAAAGGCGGCGATTGAATACGTTCTTAAAGAGCGCGACTTTGACGGGGACGGGCTGCCGGATATGGAAGGGATAATGTGCAGCTACGATAACCTGCCGATGTACGGGACAGCATCATATATCGACTCTATGTGGCTGGCAATGATGGCACAGGCCGCGACCGCTGCGAGGGCGATTGGCGACAGCGATGCCGAGAAGAAATACTCAGATATTCTGAAAAAAGGGACAGCGAAATTTGAAGAGAAACTCTGGAACGGGAGGTACTATCGGATTTGGAACGACCAGGGCGGCAAGCACGGCGGGCTGGATGAAGGGTGTTTCACCGACCAAATCATCGGCGAGTGGGCAATGCATCTGTCGGGCCTGGGGGAGATATTCGACAAGGAACACAAGAGGCAGGCGTTCGAAAACATCCTGAGAATGTCGTTCAAGCCGGACTTCGGGCTGCGGAATTGTTCTTGGCCTGGGGATAAATTTTGGCACGACATCCCGGATGATATGTGGGTTGACCAGTTGAACACCTGCTGGACGGGGGTCGAGCTTGAGTTTGCGTCACTATTGATTTACGAAGGATTGTACGAAGAAGGGCTGAAGGTAATCAAATCCGTTGACGACCGGTATCGCAAGGCGGGGCTGTATTGGGACCATCAGGAGTTTGGGGGGCATTATTTCAGGCCGATGAGCGCCTGGGCGATACTGAATGCGATGCTTGGGCTGGGGATAAACGCGGGGACATATTCATTCAATCCGAAGGTTCCGGACAAGAATCTGAAACTATTTTTCGCATTTCCAGCAGGCACGGCGCATTTTATCCGGAAGGTATCGGGCTCTGGTGAGACAATTGCGATTGAAGTGCACACGGGGACATTCAAGGTAAGCAAACTCGTGCTGTCAACACTCAAGAAGCAGCCGAAGGCCGTCAAATTGACTATCGCCGGTAAAGCGGTAGTGATGCCCAAAGATGCACTGACGTTCTCCGAACACAAAACTGAAATGGTCTTCAGTCCGGACATATCTGCAGATGCGGGCAGCACTCTTCGGCTTGATATCGCCTGATTCGTACAGGGTGGGCTTGCGGTCTATGTGGAAAAGACCCACGATTGCAGCCGCGGATTGGGCGGAAGGCGGCTGGGGTCGCGGACGGCTTGATTGTGATTCGCTGATTACGGCACAATAGACCGTTATTTGGTAGTGCAGAAACAGGCTGGGTAAAAACCCGGCCTTTTTTATTGGTTTTTTGTGTGAAAAACTGCGATTTTAATGTTAAAACGGCGGCGTAAAGATTTTTTGGAAATATTTTAATTTTCCGCTTGCAATCTTTACAGTTGTAGAGTAAGCTCGTCATCGTTAGAGAATCAAGGAGATATTTATGGCAAGAGAAAAGGCACAGCTTACCGAAGGCGAATGGGCGATAATGCAGGCGGTGTGGGACAAACAGCCGTGCGCTGCGCCAACGGTTCAGGAATCGCTCACAAAACAAACGGGCTGGACGTACAGCACGGTCAAGACAATGATGGACCGAATGGTGGATAAGGGCTTATTACGGATGGAAAGGATACGCAATCTGATGTTATACAGTTCGGCCATAACAAGAAAACAGGCGCAAGGCAGCGAGATTATGAGGGCGGTAAAGCGTGCATTTGATGGTGCCCTTACGCCGATGATGCAGTTTCTGCTGGAGAGCAATAAGCTCAGCAAAGATGAGCTTGAGCAGGTTGAGGCCATAATTCGAAATAAAAAATCAAAAGGTAAAAATCAGAAGTAGGAAAGAAGCGGGATTTTTTTGGAGGTCACACTATGAATATGTTGTTGGAGCAAGTCAATTCAGCGGGGAAAGCGTTTGTCGAGTTTGGCTGGCCGATGCTGATTCAATCGAGCGCACTTATAGCGATTCTGCTGTTGGCGGATTTGCTGTTGCGAAAGAAGGTGCGGGCGGTTTTCCGGTACTGGATATGGATGTTGGTACTGGTGAAATTATTGCTGCCGACGACACTTACCTCGCCGATGAGCGTGGGGAACCTGGTTGGCGACAGGTTGGCAGTATCGCCTTTAAACAACACGGCTGTCGAAACGGGCGGGGAGAAGGCGGGATTGAATGAGAATATGAAAGCCGTGTTGTTGGATGAACCGATTTCCGCCCAGGTCGATGGCAAAGTTGTGTCGCTTCACGTCGCGGACGTTGAGCAAGCGGCACCAGTTGCTACGGTTAAATCGTTAGTGACGGTAGCCCCCTTAACATGGCAGGCGGTGGTGTTTCTGGTCTGGGTGGTAGCTGTTTTGGCGCTGGGATTATTGCTTATCCAGCGAGCGGTATTTGTGTGCGGATTAGTGAGGCAGTCGGCGGAGGCAAACGGGCTAATGAATGATACGCTGCGGTTTTGCTGCAGGCAGATGGGCGTTAAGGGCAGGATTAATTTACGGGTTTCGGCGAATGCAACGAGTCCCGCCGTTTGCGGGCTGTTTCGCCCTGTGATTTTGGTTCCTGCAAATCTTGGCTCGACTCTTGGGGCTGAACACTTGAGGATGGTTTTATTGCACGAGTTAGCGCATATAAAACGAGGAGATTTATGGGTGAATTTGATTCAGACGCTTCTGCAGATTGTATATTTCTATAATCCCCTGTTATGGCTTGCCAATTGGATAATTCGCCGGTTGCGCGAGCAGGCCATGGATGAGGCAGTCCAGGTTGCGCTTGGCGAAAAGGCAGGCCAGTATCCTGAGACGCTCCTCAATGTGGCTAAATTTGCATTTGAAAGACCTGCGCTCAGCTTGCGCCTTGTCGGAGTCGTGGAATCGAAGAGCGCCCTGGCCGGCAGGATTAAACGTATGCTGACCAGGCCGATACCCAAAACCGCAAAACTCGGCGTCATTGGATTGCTCGTCATTGTCCTTATCGGCGCAGTCCTTCTGCCGATGGCGAAGGCGGCGAAAACCGCAAATACTACACCGACTATCTCCGCGGCGGAGTTTGGGGGGCAGCAAGGAGATGAGCAGCGCAAGGCACGGCTGAAGAGGATGTTTGAGCAGAGAGCAGCAAGAGACAAGCAGATTTATACTGAGCAGGAGCTAAGCGATATAGAGCAGATATACCTTGTGGCGAACAAGGACTGGGATTCCAGTCAGGCCCAGGAAAATCTTGAGAAGCTCGTCGCAAGATACGAGAACGCCAACCGGACCGGCTGTGCTGTGCTGTATCTCGGGCAGATGTCGCAAGGGGCGCAGAAAGAGCGATATCTGAAGAGGGCGATTGAGAAACACGGCGACTGTATGTACGGCGACGGTGTGCAGGTGGGTGCTTTTTCGATGTATCAGCTTGGATTGTACTATCAGGAAAACGGCAAAGAGGAAGATGCCCGGAAGCTGTTTAGGGAAATGAGGCAGAAGTTTCCCGATGCGGTTGACCACAAGGGACAACTTTTGGCGGGTTTAATCCGGGGCGATGCACCGGCCGGGCAGGCGGAGAAATCATCCGTAGTCGCAGTCAAAGCTACAATAGAATTATCTCATGATGACGGGTCGAGCGACGGTAAGCAAAGCATCGCGGGCAGCGGACACGCGGTGAAATTCGAGACGCCTGGTGAAAGATACGTCCTGAATAGTGTGAAGATTTACGGGTCGCGGTACGGGAGTCCGCAAGCACCCGCGGAGGACTTCCATATCTGGATTTGCGACGAAAACCGCAACATCATCAAAGAATTTGCTTTTCCCTATGCCCTTTTCGATCGCGGAGCCGAGCAGTGGGTAAGTATGGACACCCGCGGTACGCCGCTACCACGCAAGTTCATTCTGTATGTCGGGTTCGACCCGCACCAAACGAAGGGCGTTTACGTCCACTATGACGGGAGTACAAGAGGCAATTCATTTGTGGGGCTGCCGGGCGGGAGGTCAGAGCCGTTCGACAAGGGCGAGTGGATGATACACGCGGTGGTCAGTCAGCAGCAAGGCGCTGCACAGCCGAGGCGGACAACACGGGTCACCGCGGCTGACACCAACGAACTTGCCCATGATGACGGGAAGAAGGCAGATATGGAGAGCATAGCCGGCGGCGGGCACGCGGTGCGGTTCAGGTCGCCGAAGGATGGCGGCATCTTAAAGGCGGTGAAGATATACGGGTCAAGGTATGGGGATTACGAGCCGCCAGCGGAGGATTTCCACGTCTGGCTGTGTGACCCTAATTTTGAGATGATAAAAGAGTTTGCATACCCGTATTCGAATTTCAAGATGCGGGGTCTCGCCAAGTGGGTGACGCTGGAGACAGAGCCGACGGAGTTGCCGCGGGATTTCATCTTATGCGTTGGTTTTAATCCGCATCAGACGAAGGGGGTGTATGTTTATTACGACGGGCAGGCCAGCGGCGAATCGTTCATCGGGCTTCCGGGCGGCAAATTAGAGCCGTTCCGAAGGGGCGACTGGATGATTCGGGCGGTCGTCTCGCCTGAGCGGGATACGAAAGAAGAAAAAACTGCTGGCGGCAGCGTATCGCCTGCTTCGGCTGTGCAGGTGTTAATTGACCAAGCCAAGGCGGGTGATGCGGTTACGATACCGAACGGAGTTTATGGCGAGCCGATAGAGGTAACGAAGGCGTTGACGCTTAAAGGCGAATCGAGGGACGGGTGTATTTTTGAGGTCACGGCCAACAAACCCGCCATACTCATCGATACAAAAGGAAAAGGCAAGGCGATGCTCGAAGGCGTAACAATCAAGTGGCAGTTGGAGACAAGCGACAAAACGACCGAATATCCCTTTGCGGTCGCCGTGAAGGACACAACGGCAGAAATAAAAGGGTGCCGGTTCGAGCCGCTGGGGAATTTTCAGCGGTCGCCTGTGGCGGTGAGGGCTATCGGATTCTCGGAGCTTACGGTAAGCGAATGTCGATTTGAAGGATTCGAGTATGTCGTATGTTACGGCGAGGGGACCAAGGGGGCGATGGAGGATTGCCTGATTCTGGACTGCGGGCATCAGGGGGTGATACTCTATGACGACTCGGATGTGAAGATTGCCGGAAACGTTATAACCGGCTCGAAATTTCACGGCGTAAGGAGCACCGGCGGCAAGTTATTTATGAAGGATAACCTGATTATCGGTAACGACAACAGGGGCGTATATCTGGGCAACAAGAGCGCAACAGGGACGATAACCAACAATGTAATCATCGGCAATGCAACGGGGATAAACGGCTTTGCGCAATCAAAGGTTACGATAGAAAACAATGTCATTGCGGATTCGAATTATGCAGGTATAGCGATGGAAAGCACGTGCGGGCTTGTGATACGCGACAACATTTTGTGCGGGAACGAGCGCGGCTGGATTATGTTTGACCGTGGCGGCAGAGGCGACAATACGTCATACAGAAATACATTCTGGCAAAACAAGGTCGATGATGAGGGATTCAGCAAGACGGCCGATTCGATATTGGCGGCCCCGGTTTTTGTTGACGCCAGCAACGGAGATTTTTCACTGAAGGCGGGCCCGGCCGGTGAGCACAAGCAGGGGTTGAGCGAGCCGGAGGTGTTCAAGGTGCTGTGGAAACGATGGAAAAATCGGCAGGACAGAAACGAGCCGTTTGGGCAATCGTGATGTGAGAAACTGGAGTCGTTAGAGGTTAAAATCCACAATTCAGATAGGAGTGTTTTTTCACAAGGCCGGTGGTATAATCAGCCGGTCTTTTTTATTTCTTTACTTGGATTGGTGATGGTTAAACAAGTAGCGATATTGGGTTCGACGGGGTCTGTGGGGAGAAATGCGCTTCGGGTGATTGATGCGCTTGGGTCTGAATACGAGGTTACGGCATTAAGCGCTCACAGCAATATCAAGCTTTTAGCGGAGCAGGCGAAGAAATACAGGCCGAAGTTTGTCGCTGTGACGGACGCCGGCAAGGCGAAAGAGTTCGGCAGGATGTCAGGGGGCCTGGATATTGAAGTTTTGGCCGGGCAGGAGGGGCTGGCTGCGATAGCGGAACGCAGCGAGGTTGACATAGTTTTGCTGGCGGTTGTGGGGGCGGCGGGACTACCTGCGGTTTTGGCGGCGGCAAAGGCGGGCAAGCGAATAGCGATAGCGAATAAAGAGCCGCTTGTGATTGCGGGCGAGCTTGTTACGAAAACGGCGAGAGAGAACGGCGCGGAGATAATACCTGTTGACAGCGAACATTCGGCGATTTTTCAAGCGATGCAGGCGGGCAAAGCCGATGAAGTAAGTAAGATAGTCCTGACGACATCAGGCGGGCCTTTCAGGGGCGCCAGTATCGAGGAGATTGCCGATGTGACGCCGGAGGATGCGATGGCGCATCCGGTGTGGTCGATGGGGCCGAAGATTTCGGTTGATTCTGCGACGATGATGAATAAGGCACTTGAGGTGATAGAGGCGCGATGGCTTTTTGATATGCCGGTCGAAAAGATAGATGTGCTGGTGCATCCGGAGTCGATAGTTCATTCGCTTGTTGAGTTTGTCGATGGTTCGGTGATAGCACAAATGGCAAGCCCGGATATGTGCCTTCCGATTCAGTATGCCCTGACGTATCCGAGGCGGATAGCCGGGCCGGCAAAGCGATTGAAACTGGAAGAGATAGGGAAGCTTACGTTCGAGAAGCCGAACTTGGAGGTTTTCAGGGCGCTCGCGCTTGGTTTTGAGGTTGCGCGTGTGGGCGGGACGGCTGCGGCGGTGTTTAACGCCGCGAACGAGGCGGCGGTCGAGTATTTTCTCGCAGGTAAAATAGGATTCGGCGACATTGTGGAGCTTATTGAGCATTGCCTGAACAAACATAACGCGCGAACCGGCGTTTCGCTTGAGGAGCTTCTTGAGGCGGACGGCTGGGCAAGAAGAGAGGTTATTGAATGTCTAAAACAAAAAATCTGCTGAGCGATTTGCTGCGGCTGGCGATTGTGGCCGCAGTGGTCGCGGCGATTGTATATTTTGTTGCGAGGAACATCAGTGTCTCGAAGAACATTCTCATCGTGCTGCTTGGTTTCGGCGCGATGATTTTGATACACGAGTTCGGGCACTTTATTGTAGCGAAGGTTTCGGGGATAAAGGTGGAGGCGTTTTCGATATTTATGCCGCCAATTTTAATGGGGATACGCAGGACGCACCGGGGCTGGCGAGTTCGGATACTGCCGGAGCTGTTCCGCAGGGAGGATGACCCGGACGGGGACGGGCTTTTGAGTTTTACGGTGGCTGGTCAGACAAAGCCGGGGACGACGGAATATCGGATAGGGCTTATCCCGTTTGGCGGTTTTGTGAAGATGCTGGGGCAGGAGGACGTCGGGCCGGTGAAGAGCAGCAGCGACCCGCGTTCATACGCGAATAAGCCGGCTTACACGAGGGCGGCCGTTCTTGCAGCGGGCGTCACCTTCAACGCCGTTAGCGCTATTATTGCTTTCATAGCTGTATTTCTTATCGGGATAAATCTTGCGGCACCTATTGTCGGGAATGTGATGCCCGGGTCGCCGGCGCAGCGCGCAGGGATAAAGCCGGGCGATGAAGTGATTGCGATAAACGGCAAGGGCAAGAATCTGGATTTCAGCGACATTATGACGGCTGCGGCCCTATCGGGCAAAGGCGAACAGGTGCGGCTGATGGTTCGGCACGAGGACGGGACGAGGGAAGAGTTTTCGCTGGAAGCGGCGGAGATAGCCGGCGAGCAACTGCGGCTGTTCGGCATCGACAGGCCTATGGACCTGACGATTGCGCACGTTTCGGACGTCAATGAGCTTCTCAAGAGGACGGGTTTACTGCCGGGGGACAGAATCAAGGCGGTCGGCGGCAGAGACGTCCAGGCCTATTGGCAGGTCGAGGAGCAGATTAGTCATACGATTGCGCCGTCGGTGACGATTCTTGCTGAGCGTGCGAAGGGTGACGGCACAACTGAAACTGTGGAATCGAAACTTGGGCTGCGTTTGGACCCGAGGATAAGTGACGCCGCCGAGTCGCAGGCAGACATGGCCCACATCTGTTCTTTGGTGCCGCGTTTGCGGATAGCTGCGGTTTTTGAAAGGCCGGCTTCATTTAAGGACAGGTTGCTTTCGCTTTTGCATAAGATGGGGATAGGCAAGGGCGCCGCGAAACCGGAGCCGAAGCTGCAAAGGGGAGACATAATCCTGGCGATTGGAGAAGTGAACAATCCGTCTTACGATGAGATGCGCGAGGCGACAAAGGCGAATGAGAACAAAGAGCTTGCGATTGAGGTGCTCCGCACAGATGCGAACGGCGTGGAAAGACATCTGGTGGTTAGAGTTGTCCCGAAGCGGTTGCTGGATAGTCCACGAGTGACAATCGGTATTATACCGGTGCTTGATATGGAGCACACTGTTGTCGCAAGGACTATAGCGACCAAAGATACGCCTGAGCCGGCGGCGATACCGCGCGGCGCAACGATAGTTGCCGTTGACGGCGAGTCGGTGTCAAACTTTTATGACGTGGTACGGCTGATTCGGCAAAATGGGGGACAGCGAGTTACCATCGACTGGCGAGCGGATGAGCAACAGGCGGGCGACGTAAGCGTGGAAGTGGGCAGGTTAGAAGATTCGGTTATGGTGCGGTCTTTATTGGCGGATATTTTGCCGGTGCAGGATTTGAAAAGATTGTATAAGGCGTCCGGGCCAATTGAGGCGATTGCGATGGGATACCGGCGAACGGTGTCGTTTGTTTTGCAGACGTACGTGACGTTGCAGCGCGTGATAGGAGGGCTTGTTAGTCCCAAGCAGTTGATGGGGCCTGTGGGGATACTTACGCTGACTTATCAGATTGTCGCGTCAAAACCGTTTGTCTATTATGTTTATTTGCTCGCTCTTATAAGCGCATCCATAGCGGTGATTAACTTTCTGCCCCTGCCGCCGTTTGACGGCGGGCTGGTAGTGCTGCTTGTGATTGAGAAGATAAAGGGTTCAGCATTGAGCGAACGGACGCAGGGGATTATCGCGTACGCCGGGTGGGTGCTTGTGGGCATGCTTTTAATTTATGTGACGCGCAATGATATTGTGAGATTCTTTTTCGGGTGACGAGGCGAGCGGTAGAACAGGATGATTAGAAGGCATAGAAAGGATTCGGTACGTATGGAGGAGCTTTTGGAGAGATTGTCCTGCGAGGAGTATCACGAGGGATTATTCGGCGTTCTGCGGGAATCGGATGGGGAGATATTCGGATTAATCGGGAAGGAATACGAGCGGCTGCAAAATACCATCCAGCTTCTTGCGGCGGAGAATCAGTGCTCGCGCGCGGTACTTGCGGCGCTGGGTTCGGTCGTTCAGCACAAGACAACGGAAGGTTTTCCCGGCGCTCGGCTTCACGGGGGAAGCGGCGTTGTCGATGAAATCGAACGGCTTGCGTCGGCGAGGGCAAGGGAGTTATTCGGCGCGAAATATGCCAACGTCCAGCCACATTCGGGGACGACTGCCAATCAGATTGTGCTTGCGGCGCTGCTGCAAAAGGGTGACAAGATACTGAGTATGGGCACGAGTTTCGGCGGGCACTTTTCGCACGGTTCGGTCGATTCGATTACCGGCAGGTTCTATACCATAGAAGATTATCACATCGATAGGGACACGTTTGTCCTAAATTATGACAGAATCAGAGAGCAGGCGATTAAATTCAGGCCGAGGTTGATTATCTGCGGGGCAAGCGCTTACACGAGGACGATAGATTTTGCCGGGTTCAGGGAGATTGCCGATGAAGTTGGGGCGTATCTGCTTGCGGATATATCACATATATCGTCCCTGGTGATTGCGGGTGCGCACGCATCGCCTGTGAACTATGCACACGTTACGACGACGAGCACCTATAAGCCGGGCGGCCCGCGAGGCGGCCTGATAGTTATGGGCAGAGATTACGACCAGCCGATTAGAGCGGCGGGAAGGGAGCTGCCGCTGTGGCAGCATATCGACAAAACGACATTCCCCGGAGTGCAGGGGACGCCATATCTGAATCACATAGCGGCCAAGGCGGTCTTCTTCAAAGAGGCGTTATCCGAGGAATACAAGATGCGGCAATTCAGGGTGGTTGCCAACGCGGTGCGATTAGCGGGTGAGCTGCAAAACGCCGGCTTTGATATCCTGACCGGCGGGACGGACAATCATATGATTCTGGTGAACGCAGCGAATTCACGAAAGGGTTTGACGGGTGCGTCGGCGCAAAAGTGCCTTGAATCGTGCGGGATTGTGGTTGACAGGATTTTGCTGCCATACGACGAGAAGGACTTGACACTGACCAGCGGAATCCGGTTAGGGACGCCCATCGTCACAAGAAACGGGATGGGGCCGGAGGAAATGAGCCAGATAGCCGGGCTGATAGACGCATCACTGCGAACTGCAAAGATAGTGGACGAATTGCGGTGCACGCCCGATGAATCGGCCAGAGAGAAAATCACAGCCCAGGTAAAAGACCTGTGCAGTCGATTCCCGATGCGTTAAACGACGCTCGGCAATCCCGATATTCTTCGGTCGAGCGATACCCTTTCAGCGTCTCCGTCTCAACATCACCGTGCCAAGGCCCAGCAATGCAATTGTCGCCGGCTCGGGGACGTAATATGATACATAAATGTCCCGGCTCGACAGACCAAGGTCTTTCATGTAATACAGTGTTGTCCCATCTGCGCTAAGGTATGGATGGTTGCTTCCGCCCCCGAGGGTATCGAACATTGAGAGGTGCTGAACATTTTCAAACGGGTCATTAGTAGATTGACGTGTGGCCATATATATTGAAAAAGTGTTCAATTGACCACGGTCCGAGGCAAAAACCATTGTCAAGCCGTCCGGAGAAACAGATGCCTCCTTGTCATTTGCACTTGTGTTAATCTCCATCACATTCTTAGCGTTAGCGAATGGCGAATTCCAGTCGGGCCGGCTGGCAGTCCAGATGTCATAAGAACCGCCAATCCAACGGGAGAAAAATATGGTCAATTCATCGGAAGTCAATCGCGGCTCTCCGACATAGTTTCCAAGTGCGTTCAACTCAGTTATGGATGTACCCTGTGGCCAGGGGTCACCCACTGAATCACGCTGGGTGAATCCGAGGCCCCACCCACTTGAGTCCTCTACTCTATAGTACATCCGTAGTTCATCCGGGGATACCCAGGGATATGTGACGTGGATACCTTGCGGGGCGCTAAACACTTCTGTTATTTGAGTGAATGGACCTGACGGAGTGGAACGAGTGGCCTCAAATATCCGCCCATAAGATGGAGGAGAAAGGTTACGTAACCTTGAAAAATAGAGAGACAGGCCGTCATTTGATAAAAATGGCGACCACTCCTCGTAATAGTCCGTATTTATCTCGGTCACAGGCACCGGCGTTGTCCACTCAGCGGCGATTGCCGGGGACAAAGACGCTACCACCAACACAACCGTAACTATAGCAATCTGTCTCATTTTTTCTCTCCTTAAAAAGAATTCATGATTTTTAGTATTTGACTGGACTTGCCAGTAACATGCAGGAACAAGGGGAAAAAAAGCAGGCGCAGAAGGATTATTCGGGAAGCAATCGGCGGAATTGCCGGGTTGCGTTTATATACATACACTACGGGTGCCATTCTCTCTTTTCCTTTTCTCTTACCCTTCTTTGCTGCGTAATGGCAATGGACCGGCAGGAACCCATTAGGAGAAAAGACAAGGAACATTCCCGCTTTCCCAATAACAGGCGCCCCGCCCAAATCCATACGCCGATTATAGGACTATATCATTTTTTAGAAGAGATGTCAATAGAGAAATATTTAATTTTTCCGGTTTTTCGACAATTCCGGTGCAAGTGCACTATAGCGGAAGGATAAAGGTTTTGGGGAGTGGTAAAAAAGGTTAAAATTACCATTTTTGGCATTGATGTCGATAACAAGGATATGAATTGCAGCCCGCGTTATTCGGTCGGCATAGGCGTATATTTGGGTTAAAAAGGCGACAAACGCGACACCAGATTAAAAATGAAGACGTTGCTCAAGATAGATTTGAATAAGGTTACAGGCGAGAACAGGCCGGTGGTATTGGATATTGGATGCGGCCGGAACAAAAGGCCTGGGGCAATCGACATCGACAGGGCGGACCTTCCCGGCGCGACAGGAGCCGATTTGTTCAACAAGTCATACGGCCGAGATTTCCTCTCGGTGATACCCAAGTGTAAAGCGGAAATAGTGGCAAACCCTCAGCGCACAGATGGAAACTTACGGATGGGTTATGTCGAAACTGTCTGACAAACAATACTGGGACTCATTGTATCAGCGAAACCGGTCAGCATCACGACCCGGCGGGAGCGAAGATTTCTGTCAGAAGAGGAGCATCGAAGAATTGTTAAGAGCCAGTCCTTTTCGCGGTTACGCAGATTACCTGCTGTGGGAGCGCATCTATCCGAAGTTTTTGAGCAATAAGGAAGGGGCAAAGGTTGTTGAAATAGGAAGCGCCCCCGGCAACGAGCTGGTTCGGCTGCATAAAGTCTTCGGTCTGATTCCTTATGGAATAGAATATTCAGAAGCCGGCGTCGAATTGAACCGAAGCGTATTCGTCCGTCACGGACTTGAGCCGGAAAATATTATTCACGCTGATTTTTTAGCCGGTGAAATCGAAAAAAGGTTTGAGGGTTATTTCGACATTGTTATTTCTAACGGATTTATTGAGCATTTCGACAACCCGAAGGAAGTGGTCGGTAAACACATAAACCTGTTAAAAAAAGGTGGACATCTTATTATCAGCATACCGAATGCGAGGGGATTCAACTACGCCATGCAGTATTTTTTAGACAATTCTGTGCTGCGGATACATAACATTGGCATAATGGAAAAGGTTGAATTCGAAAAGCTTTTCGACGATGAACGATTGGCTCCGCGATACTGCGGATACTATGGAACCTTAAATTTTAACCTGTTTATGGCAAAGAAGCGGACAATTGGCTGGTTTGTGCTTATGTTCAGCAAGATAATTCAGCTACCGTTGAACGCTTTGTTTCGTCTGTTGCTCGGAAAGCACGGGGCGGAATCAAAGACGTTCAGCCCTTATCTGATTTTTATCGGAGTCAGAAAATAGCGGCGGGGTGTTGTGGGCTTACGCAGCAGGCGGGTTCGAATTTTCCCGGCGCAGCAGGTCCTGATAATTATCAGGCGGTGAAGGACAGAAATTATAACCTGTTCTTGAAGTGAAACCTCCCTTATGGTATTGATAAAAGGATTAAAATATGGAACCATTAATTAAAATCGATCTGCTCAAAGCCGCGTCTTCGAACAAACCAGTCATCGTTGATCTGGGCTGTGGAAAAAACAAGAGGCCTGGGGCCATCGGTATCGACAAGGCGGACCTTCCCGGCGTGGATATAATCGCCGACATAGAAGACGGTCTGAAATTTCTTCCCGACGGTTTTGCTGACGAGATTTATGCCTTTCAATGCCTGGAGCACGTGCAGAATTTCGAGAACCTGATTTATGAAATGGTAAGGGTTCTAAAAAAAGACGGCAAAGCCATCGTCCAGGTTCCCCACTTTGCAAATCCGTATTATTATTCCGACCCGACGCACAAGAGATTTTTCGGTTTTTACAGCTTCTATTATTTTGTTGAAAGTAAATATCAGATTGGACGCGTTGTTCCCGATTATTATTTCCCGGTTAAAATCAGGGTCATTTCGCAGAAAATCGTTTTCGAGTCGTCTTTTCTGTTCGGCAAAATTCTTGCCCGTATATGGCAGACGATTTTTAACCTCTCGACATTTATTCAGGAGCGTTACGAAGAGCATTTCTGTTACTTGTTTCCGTGCAACTCAATCGAGGTAGTATTTACAAAGGCGCAATAGCCGGCAGGTGTTTATGCTTGGGAGAATCAGACAAGAGCTGACGGAGGGCAGGACTTTTTTACAGTTCGGCTTTCTCAGCGCACTGGGGCAGGGGCTGGGGATGATTACGCCCCTGATTATCGCGAGGTTTTTCTCGCCTGAACTGCTGGGTAAATACTACCTGACCAAGACCGCGGTGTTCTTTTTTACAACGCTGCTTTTATTCTATATGCAGACGCCTTTCGTTGTTTTTGCCGGCCAGGAAAGGGAAAAATCGGGCAAACTGAACAAATCTTTTACGGTCCAGTGCGTGTTTTACTGTTTCAGCATAGCGGTATTTTCGCTTGCCGTTTTGTTTGGTGGCAGGGCCGTTACGGAATTTGCACAAATCAGTCCGGCGGAGCTATTCATAGTAATAGGCGCTTTTCTGGGAATTGCCGTTAAAACGGTTATCTGCGACCTTTTTCTCGCAATGGGAGAAAGGATGAAAAACGCTCTTGCCGAGCTTGTTTTTGGCGTCGCTGTTTTCATTTGCATTGTTACGCTCTGTCTTACGGGCACGGTCAACCTGAGGAACGTTTTTCTTGTTTATTTTATTTCGGGTCTGCTTGTTGCCGTTTTATTTGTTAGAAGCATCAATTTTGGTCTGCTTACGCCGATGGCTTTCGACAGGCAGCAGCTTCGCGAAACCCTCGCGTATGCAAAATGGATTTTTATCGGCACAGTCGCATCATATTTTATCGCCTGGGGGAATGATAATATCGTGCTCAGGTTCAACACCTCGACGAGCAATATCGGCACTTATAACCTCGGCTGCGACATTTACAGAGGCCTCATCGTGCTGATATTTATCATATATCTTTACTTTCTGCCGTTTGTCAGCCAGCATATTACGGACACCGCAAAAATCCGCGAGTTCCTGGGCAGAAAAAGACCACGGATATTTTTGCTGGGGCTTGCGGTCGCCATAGTGCTTTTCATTTTAGCCCCATACGCTTTCAGGATTGCCTATCAGGGTGAATATGACGGTTCGTCGGCGGTTTTGAGGATTCTGCTTATAGCCGCGGTGCTGGCTTTATATAACATTTTTTACGATGTGATTTTCAACGCCCTGAAAAAATACAGGGTAACTCAGACCGTAAACGTTTTGCACGTTTTGCTGAACCTGGCGCTGGATATCATTCTTGTGCCTGCTATGGGAATCAAAGGGGCGGCGGCAGCGGCGGTTATAAGTTACGCGGTTCGTGTGGTAATATATGAGACCTATTTCAGAACTATTATCAAACCGGCTTTGAAACTTCAGACCTAATAGAACGCAACAGGTATGGTTAATCAGATTAAAATAGGGGCAGGAAAATTTGCGTCTTTTGTTGCGGGCTATCTGAGACAATCCGTAAAACGGGCTTCACATGCCTGCCGACATTTTTAAAATATCGGCCAGTTTGTTTACGTTGGCCGCGATGGAATAATATTGTTCGACAATTTTTCGCCCGTTATTGCCCAGCTTAATCCGCAAAGAATGGTCTTTATAAATGGTCTCAAGCGCCTCGAACCATTCATCTTCTGACTTTGCGGCAAAGCCCGCCTGTCCTTTTGCCAGAATTTCATTGTTTACACCGACCGGCGAAGCCACAACGGGCAATCCCGCCGACATATATCCGAGCATTTTCAAGCCACATTTGCCGCGCGTCCATTCGTCATCAGGCAAGGACACTATGCCAACCGACATTTCTTTTAATGCAGAGGTTTCGGTTTGTTCGTTCCAACGACAAAATCTAATCCTCTTGGACGGTAAGACCGATGATTTATAAGGCCTTTCAGCAACAAATAATATTTCTACTTCTTGATGGTTTTGTAAAAAACGTGACAACGGCCTTTCAATAGGTTTGATGTACATATAACAGCACGCCATGCCAGTCCAGCCGATAGTGAACTTTTCCGAATAGTCGGACTTCTGAGTATAACGGTCTGTATCTATCACCGTAGGCACGACAAAAACATTTTTGCAATATTTACTGAACCAGTCCGCAAGATACGAGTTGCCCGCAATGATTGTATCCACTCTGCGCGCTATACGAGGTACGGCATATTTGCCGAAAGGTTTGTTAAGCCAGATTGAATCATCAACTTCCATTGCACAAGGTTTCTTAATAAATCGTTCAAAAGTTTCGTAACCTTGAACAAGCTCTCTGTCTAACCACGTCAAATCCGCTTTGTGAGAAGCAATCACGCCGGGGATCTGCGACATCGCTTTAAAGATGGACGGGAAACCGCAGTTATCATGGAAAAACGGGAAGTACTCACGAACAAATAATCCCAACTCTGCAAGTTTGGGTATATATTGCCTGATTCTGAATCTTGCACTGGGTGAATTCAAGCCAGCCGTAAGAGCCGAGATTTTAATTTGTTCTGCCATTTGTCAGAAAAAACCACAAAAACAGCAAATACCCCCCAAGAAACCGAAGACAGGGGATACTTCTAAAGTTTCGGTTTCGTACATATCTACTATAGTCACACATTTAAGGTTTGCAAATATATTCCTTACGCGTGAATTTGGCTGGGAAAGAAACATCGTGTCTATGCCATCCACTTTTTGAACCACAGGTTGAACACCATTATGCTCAAGAAAAGGTGGGAGTAGCCCGAGCGACCTGACTGGTGGCGGAGCGAACGTGGAAATCGAAGGAGATACCGCCCGAGCGAATCAGGTTCGTCCGATGGAGCAGAGAAACGGAGGCAACGGCGCTAACGGATATGTCGGTTGGAGTAATGCCTTTGCCTGACGATGAGTGGACGAGGGGCAAGTGCAGTTTCAAAATGCTGCAGTATATGGCGGTCGGTCTGCCGGTGATTGTTTCGCCCGTGGGTATGAACAAGGAGGTCCTGGCAAAGGGTGATGTCGGTTTTGCCGCGACCTCAGACGATGAATGGTATGAGGCATTAGAGTCGCTCTACAAAGACCATTCGCTGCGGGCCAAACTCGGCGATACCGCCCGCCGGGTGGTTGAAAGCCATTTCTCGGCGCAAACAATCGCCCACAACCTGGCTGGTATATTCAAGGCCCTTGCCTGCAAATAACGCCCTTTTCGCAGTATTACGAATTGCATAATAATTTTCATATCTCGCCGATTTTCCTTGACTGTCTGCCCACAAAAAGTATAATGATAATCGTCTTTGCTGGGGGGCAAAGGCAAGAAGGAGATGAGAATGAGACGCATCCGGCGAGATGTTCGCCATAATTCACCAGAAGAGAAATGGTGTGCGCAGTGCGCGCCGAAAAAATAACCATTTATTAGAAGGAGAGAAAAATGAGAATCCGAGTATTTACAATCATAGCAGCCGGTCTGTTGCTGCTATCAACCAGCACGGTAAAGGCGGATATTACTGAAGGGCTCGTGGCCTGGTATCCACTGAACGGTAACGCATCGGACGCAAGCGGCAACGGCAAAAATGGAGCAATCCATGGTGCAACCACCGTAGCAGACCGCTTTGGTAATGCAGGCAGCGCTTTGAGCTTTGATGGATTGAACGACTATGCTGGTCTGCCGAATAATAATCCCATCTGGCTGCCTCAGGACGATTTTACAGTTTCTGCCTGGGTTCGCTTCGATAGAGACCCGCTGACAAACCCGGTCGAGTTTGTCCTTCAGTTCGATTTTAATTATTACACAAACCAAGACCTTTGCATCGGCTATGGAATTTACAGGAATCCGGATGACGGGAGAGTAAATTTCCAGATGGAGACAGCAACTGCAACGAACAGCTTGCTTTCGCAGGACCCGATGGAAAAGAACAGTTGGTATCACATTGTCGGTGTTCGAAGCGGCACAACACAGGAGATGTATATAGATGGCCAGTTAGATGCGACCGGTATTTGTTCTGCTGAGCCAATAAAGTTTTTCTCACCAGTAAACGATTTCAGGGTCAACATTGGCGTGGCGAGCGATGGCGGCTGGACAACAGGAACCTATTACCTTGACGGGATGGTCGATGACGTCCGAATCTACAATCGGGCCCTTAGTAGTGCCGAGGTGCAAATGTTGTACAATATACCAGAACCCGCTACGCTTATACTGCTTGGCCTGGGTGCGGTGGTTTTAAGAAAAAGGGCTGGATTCCCGCGATTTTGAGGGATTGCTTTGGCGGGTCAGTAGTTGTTAGGCCATCCATTTCTTGAACCATAGGTTGAACATCATAATACTCCAGAACAGTCGGCAGTAGTCCGAGCGACCTGCCTGGTGTCTGAGCCACAGCCCTTTGACAAAGTCCTTGTCATAATAGTCGTACTGGTGGAAGTCGAAAATCTCCCTGAAGGCCAAATCTTTAAGCTCTTTTCTGAAATAATGCACGATGGGAACGCCGAAGCCCTGTTTTTTTCGATACAGGATTTGTTTCGGCAGGACATCTCTGAACGCCTTTTTCAGGATATGTTTTTTGTCGCCTCTTTTTATTTTGAGACGAGGCGGAATCCTTGCTGCCAGCTCAACAAGTGACTGTTCGAGGAAAGGCACTCTTACCTCCAAGCTGACTGCCATTGAAGCCCTATCTTCTTTGACAAGCAGACAGCCGGGCAAATACTCGTTTATGTCGAAGTTCATCGCATTGGTAATGTTGTTCTCGTAATTGAAATACTTTTTGAGATAACTGAATTCTGCTACCCTTGCAGGATCTTCGTGCTTCGTGCGGAACATATAGCTGAACAGACGGAGATACAGCGACCAGGTTTCTTCTTTCGGGCCGAGAAAGGTAATCAATTTATTAAGCTTGTCGTTTCGCAGCAGGAGATTGACGAATTCCACCGAGCCGCATAACACGCTTTTTATCGGCATAGGCAGGCGATTCAGGGCCGTCAGGATGCGAAGCTCGTTATATCGCGGGTAGCCGGCAAACAATTCGTCCCCGCCAGTGCCTGAGAGCGAAACGGTAACGTGCTGGCGAGCGACCCGGCTGACAAGACAGGTCGGAATCATCGAAGGGTCGCCGAACGGCTCATCGTAATAATAAGGCAGCTCGGCAATCAAAGCGTTCACGCTCTCGGCATTGAACTGAATTTCGTGGTGGTGTGTTTGAAACATATCGGAAACAATTTTTGCATACTGCGATTCATTATATTCGGGGTAGTCAAATCTTATCGAAAAGGTCTTTAAATCTTTCACGTACTTTCTCATTATGGATACGATAATGGAGCTATCGACTCCGCCTGAGAGGAATGCTCCGAGAGGAACATCGGAAATCATCCTGCGTTTGACGCTGATGTCAAGTTTCTGAACTATCTGCTTTTCTATTTCATCTTCGGGAATATGCAGGTCTTCGGAAAATCCAATGGTCCAGTACCTTGAGTATTGGATTATTTTTTTTGCATTTAGGTCATAGACAAGGAACGAGCCGGGCAAAAGAGGTTTGACGTTTTCCAGAATGGACTGGTCTGAGGGTGTATTGCCGAAAAGAAGATAATAATTCAGCGCGGTTTTGCTTATACGCTTTTCGATGTCGCTCTTGAGAAAGACCTTGAGTTCCGAACCGAATATGAACTTTTGGCCATCATCGTAATAATAAAGGGGCTTGACGCCGAGCCGGTCTCTGGCAAGAAAAAGAACGTTCCTTCGTTTGTCAAAGATGCAAAACGCAAATTCGGCGTCGATTTTTTTGAGGATGTCGGCACCCCATTCTTCGTATCCGTGGATGAGGACTTCGGTATCGGTTCTGGAGTTGAATGTGTGGCCTGCTTTGAGCAGGTTTTGTTTGAGTTCTTCGAAATTGAAGACCTCGCCATTGTAGGTTATGCAGACGGTGTTGTCTTCGTTGTAAAGGGGCTGACGGCCTTTTTCCGAAAGGTCGAGGATTTTGAGCCGTTTGTGGCCGACGGAAACGCCGTCTGCGACGTGGAAACCGTCCTGTTCGGGACCTCTGTGGCGCAGCAGTTCAGCCAAAGCTTTTATCTTTTTTTCATCTTCCCAGTTGAAGCCGACAATTCCACACATCTATATCACTTTCTCAAAAACGTACTGGTTACAGCCGGTAAAGCCCTTTGTTCTCAAGAGTTTCCTCAGCTTGAATCCTCGCGATTCAAAGAAGTTTGTTACTTCCTCTACGGACGCATACTCGTATGGGTATCCGCCGACCCAGTCAACAATGTCGTTGTAGTAATGCATACCCCTGCCCCTTTTGAGGGGGTTTTCGCGCTGAATCAGCAACGCAGCGATGAACTTGGGTACAAGAACAAGATACACCAAAAACTTTCTGATTATTCGCGTGCTTTTGTTGTAGATGTATTTGATGCCCTTCCAGATGGGGGATGTGAAATGCTTGTTATAAATTGCGATGACCAACAGGCCTTTATCTGCAACCATCTTCGTAACTGCGTCAAATGCAGCATACATATTGCCCGTGTGGTGCAAGACACCCCAGCTATAAACAACGTCGTACTTGTTCGATTGCATGCTGTGGTTCAATATGGATTCTACCTTGAAATCCACCGAATCTTTTTTGATGGACGGGTCCCATTCGACTGCTTTTTCGAGGACTACTCCCGAAGTTTGCACGCTTTGGCTATCTATATCAAAGCCGAGGACGCATTTTGCGCCAAGAGCGGACGCTGCCGCCGAAAACAGACCGCTGCCGCAGCCGATATCCAAGAAGGTCTTGCCGTTCAGGTCGTCCACAAGCTCGTGCAAAGAACGCTTTGCAGCGAGATAGTCATCCTGTGTCAACCTCTTCGAGAAGGCCTGCCAGTTTTCTCCGAAAGCAAATCTCTCTTTATTATCACTCATCCACATGTTTCCTATTCAAAAGCTAAATCAGCCCAGTGCAGAAGTCGCGAAATAGAGTTTTATATTGCGCGGCGATTCGGGTTATATCGTGATGTTGTTCGGCGTATTTACGGGCGTTTTTGCCGAGTCCGATGTACTTATTGTCATCCAACATAGAATTCAGGTTAGATATTAATCGGTTGAAGTCGCCGTTACAACAGGCACCGCAAGCGTAGGTATCCAGAAAGCCGTCGGGATTCACCGCAAAGGACAGTATCGGCGCGCCGCAGTTGCAGGCCTGGATGAAAGTATTCGGGAAGCCCTCCGCATCGCTGGTATTGACGAAGACCTTAGCGCGTTGAAAACAGGAGTCAATGCGGTTAAAGGGTACGTGTCGAATAAACTCCAGGTTCGGTATTGAGCCGGCCTGTGCGATGAGGTTTTCGTAATGGCGGTCATTGTTCGGGGTCTGGCAGACCATAGTGAAATGCTCGTTCGGGACGGCTTTGGCAAGGTCGAGAAATCGTTCAGGTTTTTTGACGGGGACATCACGGCCGACCCAGAGAATCGTGTCACGAGTTTGCTGGCGGAACTGCGGCGGTCGATGGCCGTTCGGAATTACGAGCGAAGAAATCCCCATCGTCCTTGTCAGGTTTTCAGAGTCAACGGCGTTCTGGGCGAAGACCAGCGCCGCCCGGCGAAGCGACCAGACAAACGCCCTGCCGACAACCGGATTCTGCCTGATGTATGTGCCGTCGCTCTCCAGCAAACTTGCAATCCTATAAACAAAAATCCGCTTGTGCAACTTGCAGAACCACGCTACGAGCGGCACGCCCGCGGAGGCGCACTTCATCACATAAATATCGGCATCGGCGCGTTTGAGGGCGCGCCAGGTTCGCGACAGGCCGTTAAAAAGCCCTTTGTCAAAATCAAGGGCTTTGAACAATTTTACGCCTTCTATGACCTCACCGTCCGGCTGGCCATAGTCGGCGACAATAAAGCTGACGTCAAATCCGTCGTCTTTGGCCATTTCGGTGGCGAGATAATAGAGGTCAACGCACGCCCCGCCGAAGTAGGTTCCCACGTCCGGATTGAAAATCGGATATGCCTTAGGCGAAATGCAGCAGACCTTTATCCGCCGAGGCGGATTGAGCCGTCTTTGTGAATCAGCGTTTGTCATTTTGCAATCACCAGGCAGGCCCAGGGGATACCCAGCCAGGAATTGAGGTTTATCAAATTGACGTCGGTAAAGCCGGCGTTGTTAAGTTTTTCGACGACGCGTCGTTTTGTACAGGCGTGTTTATCAACGCCTCTCCAATACCTTGCGAGAAACAGATAGACAAGGCCCCAGCCGTTCGGTCGTATGGTCGTCGTTATCAGTTGGCCGCCTGCATTGAGTACCTTTTTCGCCTCGCAGAAGAACTTCTGCAGTTTGTCGCCATCGAAATAATCGGTCATCCAGGTTGACAAGACGATATCGAACTTCTCTTTGCCGACAAGCGATGATAGTTCCGTTGCATCACCCTTGTACACTTTAATCGGCAGCAGGCACAGATGCGGATTCTGGTCAACGCCGACAACGCGATTGTCGTTAGTCAGCATGCGTGTATAGTCGCCTGTTCCCAGGCCGACATCGAGAATGCTTTTGCCTTTTATCCGTGAGATTGCCGGAATCAGCTTTTTGTCCGCGGGCATTCGACAAAGATAGGTCATAATCCCCTGCTTTTCGTACGACTGCGGGGTATAGTTTGTGTATCTCTCGTGGCTCTGCATTTTTCTTTCTGTCATCGGGTCCTGCATCTCCACAGATTATACACGAAAATCAACCACAACTCTCTGGCATTATCCTTCTTTCCCTGTTTGTGCTCCTCATACAACTGTTTTGCGTAGGCAGGATTTAACGGACCTCCCTGGTAGTAGCTGCTGCCCGTGAGAAATTCTTTAATCAAATCACTTTGTGCTATCCACCTGGAAATGGGCACGGTAAAGCCGCGTTTCCTGCGGTGCACGATTTTGGCAGGCAGGTACTTCGCCGCGATGCGTTTGAGCAAGCGTTTTGTGCGGAACAGCGTAATTTTATATTTATCCGGCAGCGAGAGCATAAGCGGGACAAGGCGATAGTCGAGATATGGCACGCGCGCTTCGAGCGAAACGAGCATAGAGGCAAGGTCAACTTTTTTGAGAATGTCTTCAGGCAGATAATTTTGGATATCGTTTAGCTGTACCGAAAGGAGTGTTCGGTCGTTGCCGCAGGTTATGAGTGATGCGCTGGGTATAAAGCTGTCGGAAAGCAGGTTTTGCCTGATTGAGTCGTTGAAAGTGGCCATCCAGTTAAGGTGGCGCCTGTTCACATTGGCGTCGAAATCGCTGACAAAGCGTTTCATTTTAAGGCCGAGTGTGACTTTTTTGTCGGAGGGCGGCAGCGCGTTGACGAGGCACTTTGACAAGCCGAGAAGCGGTCTGGGAAAATATCGGGCGAGTTTAAATGCCTTGTAGGTGTCGTAGCCGCCGAACACCTCATCGCCGCCGTCGCCGGATAGAGCGACTGTGACTTTTTGGCGGGTGATTTTGGAGAGCAGATAGGTTGGCAAGACCGAGGAATCGCCGAACGGCTCATCCATTTTGCCGATGACGTATTCTATGATATCGGGGCTGACGTCCATATATTCGTAGTGGTGAGCGGTTTTGATGTGGTCGGCGGCAAGCTTTGAGAAATCCAGCTCATTGTAGGATTCGTCCTTAAAACCGATTGAAAAGGTATCGAAGTCCTTTTTGTGGGCGGAAATAAGGGCGGAAATAAGCGATGAGTCCACACCGCCCGACAGGAAGCTGCCGACGGGGACATCTGCTATGAGGCGTTTGAGGACAGCATCTGTGAGGAGGTCTTCGATAGTTTCGAGCCGCTCCTTCAGGGAAATATCCCGGCGTTTGGCTATTTCGCTTTCGAGGTCGAAGTGTTTTGTGAGGGTAAGTCGTTTTGAATTGAGGTCAAAGAGGAGGTTTTCGGACGGTTTGAGTTTTCGGCAGTTTTTGTAAATGGTTAAGTCGCCGCCGATATATTTTTGATAGAAGAAGAAGTTGACGCCGGCAGGGTCGATTTCAAAGGGGACGGCGTGTTGCCTTATGGCTTTTAGCTCGGAGGCAAAGATAAAACGGTTGCCGTCGAAGTAGTAGTAAAGCGGTTTAATGCCGAACCTGTCGCGCGAAAGAAATAAAATGCGTTTTTCTCTGTCGTAAATGCAGAAGGCCCACATACCGTTGAATTTTGCGACGCATTCAGTGCCCCAGCGATGGTAGCCGGCCAGGATGACTTCGGTGTCGGTGCCGGAGGTGAACCTGTAGCCGTACGACTCAAGCTCTTTGCGCAACTGGTGGAAGTTATAGATTTCGCCGTTGTAAACGATAGAGAGGTTCTCGAAGTGCATCGGCTGATGGCCTTTTTCGGAAAGGTCGAGTATTGACAAACGGGTATGTCCGAGCGAGGCGTGGTCATCGAGATAAAAGCCCCGGTCATCCGGGCCTCTGTGTCGCAGGGACTCGACCATATCTTCGAGCGCCGACTGGTTCATCCAGTTAAAACCGGCTATTCCACACATTGGCCATTACCCCGCATCAGCATTTCGAGACATCGGCATAAATCGTTTGAAGGGTTTTGTTTACGAAGCCCTTTTGTTTCAAGTAGCTTATTATTTTTTCCAGCCGGGCGAGATACAATTTTTGCCCGAGTTTTGTTCGGACGAAGGGGGTCTTGCCCGGTATTACTTCCATAGAATGAAACATCATATTCAAAATGGGATTATCGTATTTTCGCAGAAATTCATTGACGAGCATCTTCATTTCTATGACGGTCATAAGTGTGGGTCTCAGCCAACGATAATACATCCATTTATCAGGCAGAAACGGGAGACGTTTTCCTGAAATCGTTATGGGGACTTCGAGTATTTTTAGATTACCCGGCGAGTAGAGGTCATTTTCGGAAACGAAGTAGAGTTGTTTGGGCGAGTATGAATGGTTGGGGCCGCCCTGTTTCGACCAATCAATCTCCGGAGTGACCGAACTATCAATTTTGTAGTCCAGCTCCTGCAGGATTTTCATTGTATCGAGGTCTGCGCCGTACCTTGCGGCCCTGTAGGAAACGGGCCGGACGCCGAGATTTTTTTCGATTAGGTCGGTCAGATTTTTAATCTTGGCCGATTCGATTTCCTTGCTGCAGGCATAGCAGGGAAACTCGTCACTTGGTGTGCCGGCGGCATCGGCGTATTTTGTCTGCGGGCCGATATACTCGCAGTGCAGATGCGTCCCTATCTCCGCGCCGCGTTTGACTTCATCCTTCAGCACTTTACAGCAATCCATGTTTTCGGCCACCTCGGGCGAGACAAAATAAACCGGCAGGATGTCAAATTTTTCCCATATCGGTCGCAGAATAAATGGTATGCCGAGCAGCACGGACTCAAAGGTCAAAGGGCTGGAGCGTTTCCAGTGGACGTCACAGTCCGGCTCGGTATCAATCGTTACGCAGAAGGATTTTCCCATTATCGGCATATATATAATTTTCGGCACAGCCGAGGGCATTACTTTTGCCGGATGCGTTTATATAGTTCGATGTACTGGTCGGCGACGCTTTGCCAACCGAATTTCTCGGCCTGTTTTCTGGCGGCGGCGCGCATTGAATCGTACATCGCGCCGTCTTGTGCCAGTGTTCTTGTTGCCTGTGCTATTGCATCGGCGTCCGCCTGTTCGACCACGATACCGTTGTCGGTTATAAGCTCTTCGACGCCTTCGCACCGCGTGGTGACAATCGGCAGGCCCGAGGCCATCGCTTCAAGCATTGCGTTGCTCATACCTTCCTGGGCACTGGCGCTTATGAAGATGTCGCTTTGACGGTAGATATCCGGCATTTTTTCTGCATCGATTCTGCCGGTTATCTCAACAATGTCCGCGAGGTTCTTTTCGAATACGATATTTCTGAAATTCTCCGTCATTTTCCCGCCGCCGACAATCCTAAAATGCACCTTAAAGCCCGCCTTATATAGTATTTCAACGGCGTCAATAAGCATTTCGACCCGCTTGGTAACCGACAATCTGCCCACGGTGAGCAGGTTCAGGGTTTTATTTTTCAGTGTGCGACCGCCGGCGGGTGAGAATTTGTCAAGGTCAACGCCGTTCGGAATAACATTTATGTCAACCGACGGGAAGAAGCGAAGGGCCCTGGCCTTTAGTCCCTCACTGCACGCCAGCAGTGAGGCGGCCCTTTTCCAAATCTTTCGGAACAACGGAGCAAGCAGTTTGTATTCGAGCTGCAGACGGGCGTGCTGCCCCGGCACGTCCGAGCCGCGAAGCGAAATGATATACGGCAGCTTATCGGCGGTTCGGTAACACAACCACCCCGTTGGAAAACCAAAAAAGGCGTGTACAAGGTCGTAGTGATTGTCCCACAAAAGGGCACGGTAGTACGACCGTGATTTGGCCAACCACTCAATGACTTCCATCTTGCGCCAGTGATGGAGGTTTTTTTTGTGGACGCCCACCTTGTAGATGTGGACATTGTCAGCCAATGCCTCGGCAAAAAAACCGGGGATATGGGCGGACGTCAGGACATCGACTTTCAGGTCGCTGTTATTCGCATATTTTTTGAGTATGGACAGGTGCGCCTGCCCTGCTCCGCCGCCGATGGGCGGAAACTCGTAGTTCAGCATCAGGATATTCATTTTACCCGCGAATCAGTATCAACCAACCTTTTCAAGTTCGACGGTTACAAACATACCCAGCCAGTCATTGGCGGGTGCAATAATGTATTCTACAACTTTTATCAGGGAATATGCAAATGAAGGCGCAAGTTGTCGCAGGGAAAAACCCCCGCTCAGGAGGTATCGCAGGGGCGTGTGGTTATGTATGGCGGCGATTTTCAGGCCAGGGAATTCCTTTTCAAAGATTTTGCGGTCGCGGACGAAGATTATCCAGGCGAGAGCGCCGTTGGCCGCCGACAGCGGGCCGCTCTTTTCGAGATACCAGCCCGCGCTGGGATTAAAGTTTTCGTGGTGGAAGTTTTTGTTAATGAATCTTGCCCAGGTGGTGTTGGCAGGTTCAATCATAATGATTTTGCCCCCTTTCCGCAGACACCGCGTCGCCTCGGCAAAGAAAATCCTCGGGTCGGGAATATGATGGAGGACATCGAACATAAAAAAGGCATCGACGCTGCCGGCTTCAAAGGGCATATCGAGAGCGGAGAAGACCTTGTCAACGCTGGGAAGTTCGAGGACGTCGGAAGTAATGACGTTAGGGATTATTTCCTTGAGGAATCCGCCGCCGCTGCCAAGCTCGACGAGCGTCTTTTTTTCGGGCTGTGGGACGGCGTTCTTGAACTGGCTGTAGAAGTCGGCATACAACTTCCGCATAAAGGGTTTTTTTCGCAGGATTTCGGCGTGCAGTAAAGTGACGGCGGGGTCATCGAGATTATCAATGTCCCTGACCTGCGGAAGCTTCAACCATTCTATGAGACCTTTTTTCGGCATAACTTGTTTTTCCATCATTACATATCTTTCTGCTGAGAATGACAAGACGCCATTAGTCAAAACAGCCGCCATTTGGGCCGATAGCAGAAAGTGACATTGTGTCGGCCCGGCGAGAGCTTGACCGATTTAAAAGTGCCGAAGAGCAATTGTATATCGGTTTTTTCCCCGTCAACGTAAACCTGCCAGCCCTGTTCCCAATTATCAATGAAACTTAGGTATCCTTCAAGCGGCGCGTCAATTTCCCAGGATAACCGGTCGCCGGTATAAGAAAGACATCGGCCCCAGTGCTGGCTGAATCGGGCGGCGTCGGTCAGGAAGGATTTGATTGTCGGATGCTCTATGGATTCGGAGAAGAAAATCTTTGTCCCATCCTGAATCCCAAGGAGTATTCTGCGCGGCTCGGTTTCTTTTTCAGTGTCCTTGAGGAATCTGACGTACCGTGCGAAGTACCAGTTTTCCAGGACGCCGACGCTGAAGTTTGGTCCGAGCGGAATGGAGTTGACGTGCTCAGTTCTTGGGAATCGGAAGGAGGCCTCATTGAGTTTTTGGATATTGAGCTGTCCGCGGTAAGGGACTGCCTTTGCCTTATACGCCCACATATTTGCGCCGACGCGGTGCAGTTCGAGGGTCGATACAGCGACCAGAGCGACAAGCACCGCCGCCAGGCGTGGAGAGGATATCAGCCGAAGACGCCGACTGAGAATGAGAATCAATGCGATGACGAGAAACGCCGCTGCGCCGTAAATGATGAACATTTTGTCGCTGGCCGCTACGTTGGTAAAGTACTCCAGCCAGAGCGGGTCATAGACCTTGTTGAGGTACAGGTAAAGCTGGGTGGCGAGTATGACGGCGTAGGTGGCTACGATTTTCACAAGAACAGCAGCGATACGAGACCGTTTGCTGTCGGCGGACGGCGCAGCATCGGCAATCATTGATTCGAATGATGCGTAGGCAATTGAGACAAGCCAGGCAAGAATCGGGACAAGAATGATATTCAGCCGGCCCCAGACGCGAAGGGCTGAAAAGCCGGGGACATAGTTCCAGAGCAGGATGAACAGGTAGGAGTGCCGACCATAAGTAATATAAGTTATTGTGCCAAGCCAGGCGAAAAAGAACAGCTTTACCCAGCACCGGCCGGGTGCGGGATACGGCTCCGCCGGCAAGCCGGGGCTTCGGCTTCGACTCAACAGGTACAAGACAATCAGTAATAAGGCGCTTACGGAAAAGAAGTACCACCCTTCGACCTGGGAGGCGGGCGGATAGACCAGAGAGCCGACGGTATCTTCAACATCGAATACGTGGCTTGTCGAATACTGAAAATCCTTTCCTGCACGGTCGGTGGTTTGGCTCATCAGCCGTTTAATCCCGAGCAGATACGGCCCGCATATAAGCAGCGTAAGAAACACTGCGGTGATTAGTGTCGTAACTGCGCGTTTCCAGATTATCGCCGGGACGCCAAACAGCAATACACGAAGGGGCTTTATCAGGAAGATAAGCAGGTACGGGCCGAAAAGAAATGGGCAGTAGAAAACGTAATAAGGATAACCCGCGGTGCATATACATATCACAAAAAACGTCAGCAGTGCGCCATAATAAATTGACCTTTTCAAAGAACGACTAAATATAATTTTGGTCATCGCATAGAGTACCCAGGGGTACCAAGCCGCGCTGTGAAGCGCATTGGGAAATCTGAGTATTTCGGTCATTTTAAAGCTGACCGACATAACAAGTGCGGCGAATAGGACTGCCCTTGTGTTGTTGTTGAGCAGACGCAGCCACATAAACAAACCCAGAGCGAAGATTGAAATGCCCAGAACCGTGAAGACCTGATGGTCGAGGGGGGTATAACTGCCTGCGATTTTGTACCAAACCACGAGCAATAGATTCAACGGGTAAAAGGCCTGTGCAAAGGGGCTGGTATAAAAAGGAAATCCGGCGCCTTCAGCGGGCGACCAGAGAGGAAAATCGAAGTTGGCGAGGCAATCGAGCAGATAAACCTTGTATTTATAATATAGGACAATGAAATCGTTGCCTATTGCGGTGTATTGCCCGTTCACCTGAAAGACGTGGTCATATAGATAGAGGATGGGCCAGGCAAAGACCGCCATTGGCAGGAGGAATCTGCCGATGCGTAAAGGCGAACCGAAGGATTTATCCTTTGCAACGGGCTGCGCGCGACGCATCTTGGTCCTGCCGGGTTTCATTCTGTTTTGGTTCTCATTGAATCGGGACTGTCGAGTTTTTGTCTTCCGGCCTGGAATGCATCATCGAGAAGATGTTCGAGGGTCGGCAGGGGTTTAGCGACAACGGCAATCTGATAAGAAAACAAGCTTTTCGAGATGGCTATAAAAGCACGATTGAGCAACAAAAGGAATCTTGCCAGATGGCCCTCGCCCAGTGCCAATGGGAACGGAGCGGGCAAGCCGGACTTACTGATAATTTCAAAACCGGCCAGCTCCAGCGTCCTGTGAAGCGACGAGAACGTAAAGAGTCGCGTGTGGTCCATATCGAGAATGCCGCGGCGACCGTAATGAAAGCCGGAAAACAACAAGCTGAGACGAATCGGCAGAAACGCAATGTTGCCGGTAGTGACAATCACCGTAGGCGCATCGTGCGAAAATCGCTGCCTGAGGACCTGAAACAATCGCTCAGGAGATTTGAGGTGCTCGATAATGTCCAGTACCAGGATGTAATCCACTTTGCCGAAGTCGTCGCGGAAATCGTATTTTTCGACATCGACCTCGATACATTTCCAGGAGTTGTCGCGAGTTTTCGGCTGAATCTGGAGGTCAATCGAGACGGTCTTTACATTTTTCGAGGCCAGCATAGCGGCCATAAAGCCGGGGCCGCAGCCGATGTCGAGCACGGTTGTCCCGCCGGCGACGCGGTCGAGAGCGAACTGGTGAGAGCTTGGGTATCCGAATTTTTCCTTGTAGCGGTAGTTTGAGGCCGGCTCATAATCGAACCTGGGATGATAGTAAATACCGAGCCGGACGACCCTGGACAAAACAGACGAATAAACGGCGCGTATCCCGTATCTTACCGCGTGAGCGCCTGTAACTTCACCATAAAAAGTCGGGACCGAGACCTGCTCAATACGTTTTTGCGTATCGAGAAGCTGGATAATGATATCGGTGTCGAAATCGAAATCGTTGGAGTTGTGCTCAAAAGGAATCGACGCGACGGCAGGCACGCTGTAGGCGCGATAGCCGCTGAAGAACTCCGACAGGCAAGACCCAAGAATGCGGTTTTGGATGAACGAGAGGATGATATTGGCGAGCCACTTGTGGGTGGGCATTCCTTCCCTGAGGGCATTTCGCGGTCGGAGCATTCTTGAGCCAAGGACGGCGTCGGCCTGGCCGATTAGGATTGGCTCAATCATCCCGCCAAGATGCTCCGGTGCGTATCTGCCGTCACCATGCAAAAGTACGACAACATCGAAGCTGTTTCTTACGGCGTAGCGAAAGGCGATTTTCTGGTTGCCGCCGTAACCCTGGCTTTTGGGATTGTAAAGGATGGTGACTTTCAACTCCGGCCTGCTCTTCGCATAATCCGAGGCAGCATAGAAGGTCTTATCCGAAGAATGGTTGTCAATGATGAGAACCTCCGTATATAAGGTTTCATTATCAAGCAGGTTTTTTGGAATGCGGTCGAGAACCGTTTCTATTGATTTTTCTGCGTTGCAGCAGACGATGAATATAAGCACTTTTTTCTTGTCGTCTGTCGTCTGATTATCGGCTGGATTGATTTCGTTCATACACCACAGTTCAATTTGCTTTCCCAAGCCACTTGATTTTCTTGAATGCCACCCAGCTCATTTTGAGCAGGAGCCAGCCGTGGCGGAATCGGCTGATATTTGTCTGGCCGTAGGTTCTCGCGCGATACGCGACGGGGACCTCGATGACTTTGAGGTTTTGTTTTACCGCACCGAATATGAGGTCGAAGTCGCCGAACGGGTCGAAGTCGCCGAGGTACGAGCGGTTGGCCGCTATCAGCTCATAATCTCTCTTGCGAATCATTTTTGTGCCGCAGAGGGTGTCCTTGAATCGCTGGCCCAAGAGCCAGGTGAACAGTGTGCCGAAGAATTTGTTCGCAAGCAGATTAAGGAATCGCATCGCCTGTTTTTCCATCGGATAGACCAGGCGCGAGCCGTTGATGTATTCGCCTTTTCCGTCGCGCAGGGCGGCGAAAAACTTGGGCAAGTCCTCCGGCGGAGCGGTGAGGTCGGCGTCCTGGATGACCAGACAATCGCCGGTTGCGGCGGCAAAACCTTTTCTGACGGCGTCGCCTTTGCCGATGCCTCTGCCCTGGAGGATAAGGCGGATTTTTCGCTGCGGATTTTCCCTGATTTGGCGCTGTATCTCTTCGATTGTGCCGTCTGTGCTGTTGCCGTCAACGAAGATTATTTCGGTTTCGCGTCCCATCTGCGGGATACGTTTTACTGCGTCGGCGATATTTCCGCGTTCATTCCTGCAGGGGACAATGACCGAGACAGACAGGTCCTGGTCGAGCGCTCGGAGAAACATCGGGCGGGCCACGACAAGGTTGATAAGGTTGAAGTAACGAAAACCGGGCAGAAGCGACAGGATGTAATTGCAGAGAATCGTCAGAGGCGGAATGCGTTTGGGCAGCATCAGGTATGAGTCACAGCGAATCACGTCGAAGTTGCTCAGATTGAGCAGGTTCATTATATCTTCAGGCGGCAGCCAGTTCTGATACAGGTGTGGTCTGCGGATGCAGAAAAGCGAGCCGGCCCGCAGAATCCATTCCCACAGGTAGTTGTAATAGGTAATTACGATTCTCGTGCCTTCGTGCGTCAAAGGATGAACGCACTCCAGAACGCGCTGAATATCGTGCCACTGACCGAGAGAGTTACAGATGAGAACGTAATCGAATTTTTCATTGAGATTCAGCTCGTGCGGGTAGCCGACAAAAAAATTCAGGTGAGGAAACCGCTTTTTCGCAATAGCGACGGCGTTCGGGTCGCTGTCGATGCCTACGCCATAAGCGGGTTTTACCGCGGCCAGAAGGTCGCCGCACTCGCATCCGATGTGTAATACCCTGCTGTTGGGCCTGACAACGAAGCGGTAGATTTTGTCTAACCAGTCGTAGTAGTAACGGTTGCGTCTGCGCCAGTGGAGCATTACCGCTTCATCCGGTGCATTGTTTTTCGCGCAGGAATTGGGACTTTCTGACTGGGTCATATTACTGCTCATAACGTATTGCGTTTAACCTTTTGCCCCTTTTATTTTTCAGTTTTCCGCCTGCGGGGCGGCGATAATACAGGACTAAAATTCTACAAAATCAGACGCCCGATTTCAAGCTCCATTCCGAAATGTATGTTATCGCCAAAGTGCGAGCGATACCTTAATCACTTTTGGCAGGTGCGCCGCTTCGACCGGCTGAATCGCCGGCCGGGCCAGCAGCTTTCTGCAGGCGAAAGACATTTACAAAGCCCCTGTTTGAACCCAACTGCGTGACAAACTGGTAAGGCCCGATACTTTTTGGCTCGCTCAAAAAGGCGATGTTTTTGTTCAAGCCGAGCTGCTGATAGCCGGTATGCTGGCCTTTGCTGAAACCCTCTCTTGTTGCCCAGACGACGTATGTTGCGCCCTGTTCCAGGAGCTTTTCCACAAGCTCTTCGGGGCTTGCTGCTTTGGGAAAGCCGATGATATTTCCGGCGCTACTTCCAGCGAATAATCTGGTGGGGCCATCCATATATACCACGAGTTTCTCGTCGGGTTTTGCGTTTGCGGCGAACCACTCGCCTAACAATTTGAACTCGATTTCCCGCTGGCCGTTGCCTAACAGCCGAGCGAGGATGAACTGATTCGATGCGATGACAAGACATAAAACGGCGAGCGTGCAAAGCTCTTTGGGGATATATTTGATTTTGTAAATGTACAGTCGGGCGGCGGCGAAGGCGGCGACCAGCAGAGCCGCAACGTAAGGCATCGAGGTTGAGACCGGACTTGCCTGAGAAATTTTAGGCAGGTAAGGCACAATGGCCGTTGCCCAGGCAATCGCCGCTATGGTCAGCAGCGCCTGCAGGGTAATGACAACAAGTCGCGGGACGCGCTGCTTATGGTCAAGGAGCTGCCAGCCGCTTTGCCAGCCGAACAGGCAGATAAGCAGCGCAATCCAGAGAATACTCGAGTGAAATCGCGTGAGCGGATATGGGTAATAGGCATGCAAAAGAAAATACGGAACAAAAAATAAAAGCAGCATCAGTATTTCCCATCGGCGTTTGCAAAGGCCGTACACAGAGCCGAACGCAAAACCGATGAAGGCAAAGGTCTTGCTTAACTTCCAAACCATATCGGCGAAATCATTGCTTGCGCCCGGGTAAGGCATCAATAATGGCTGAAAGGCGACCTGCCAGAGCAAATTTAAGTGAAGCACCAGTCCTGTTCTGTTCTCGGCCGGCTCGACAAAACCCTTTGAGTATTCCTTTGAAAACATTACGCTGAGGTAATGAGTTGTTCCCTCTTTCCAGGTCAGCACCGTCAGCAGCATCCACACTGCCAGCGGGACAGAGGCGGCTAACGAAAAAGCTAATGCCCGAATCACATCGCGTCTGTTTTTTCTGTGGATGATATCGGCAACGAAGCAGGCGAGAATCAGTGCGGAACCTTCGTAACGCACCATCGTTGTTACCGCTGCGGCAAGATACGCCCAGCGGGAGCGATTGAAAATCAGATAGAACGTGAGCAGGATAAAAAAGAGAAAAGGTGTCTCTATTATCGGCTCTGTGAGAAGATAAATCGTCCAGGGATTGATTACCGCGATAAGGGCAAACCACAATGCGGCTTTGCCGAGGATTCGTTTACCGACCAGCCAGAGCAGAACGACATTAAAAGGGTGCAATATGGCGTTAAGAAGCCAGCCGGCAGTCAGGTCGCGGTGCTGTCCCCATACGACATAATAGAGAAGGTTCTGCAATAAACCCAGGACGGGGGCATGCTTGAAGCTTGCGGGCATTTGCAGCGAGAGCAGCTCTCTTCCGAGCCGGAAAAAGTCGGGAAAATCGCCGTTTGGGACGGTTGTGTGCCCGAAATACAGAATTGAGTGGTACAGTCCGAAGGCAAAAAGAACCACGCCGGTGAGCAAGTCAATACGTTTTTCCGAGGTGTCTGTTGAGAATTTAGAATTTAGAATTTCTTTACCCTTCTTCATTCTACATTCTCCATTCTCAATTCATTTTACCTGCGGCGGTCGGCACAGCTTTAAGCTTGAAAACCACGCACTCGCCGAACATCTTGTCTCTTTCGTAATTTTCTCTTATGAATTTTCTGAATTTGCCCATTATTTCAAATCTGCGCGCCTCATTTTCCCCCGACCTTTCCATAGTCAACTGTCCCCATAATTTTTCAAAACCGGCTACGGTTTGAGGGTCGGAGGGCAAAAATTGAGTTTTTTGAAAGCCCATAAATCCCTCGGGTACAATGGGCCAGAGTTCAAATTTGAGGCGGTCCAGAGGCAAATGCTGCTTTCGGCTGTCCACAATATATTTCGGCATCTCCTTGTTAAAGGCGGCAAGCAGCTCGTCAATAATCTGCTCAAGCTGTTCAGGGGGTCTGGCGTGCATTTCGCTTTCAAAGGCGATAGGGGCGCTGCTGAACCTCTGCGCCGAGAGGTATATTCCCGGCACCCAGCCCCACACATAAATTTTGTCTGTCGGTTGAGTGCGGTCGCGTATGTATTCGCCGGCAACTTCCCACGAACCCCGCCAGCCCTGGTTTTTGCGGTGCGAAATCTCAACCCATCTTTGTACATAGCCCCGTTGCCTCTCGGGGTATTTCATAGCTGAATAGGGGCTTTTCGAAATCCCGAAAAATACGTGCCAGGACATAACGACCATTGAGATAAAGCCGACGATGCCCGTCACAACCCATTTTGTCTTAAAGACGGTGCTGGTGACGGGTCTGCACTCCATAGACCGCGGGGATGTATTGGTCACAACCCATTTTGTCTTAAAGACGGTGCTGGTGAATTTGTCGCTGTAAACGGCTATAAGGTAGGCGCCTGTCATTGCACCCGAGGCGGTCAGAGGCAGGTAATACTGCTCGTATGAAGCCGGACTAATCCAGACAAACGCCATATCAAGAATCCACCAGACGCCAAGCAGCAGGACAAACCGGTCGTAATCGCTTCTATCTGCGTTTTGTCCCTTTGTTAAGACCCCGGCAATCATCCTGCCGATTCTGAGGAGTATGGAGCCGACGGCCAGGGAGACCGGAAGTATAAGCATCAGGTAGTACCGCAGAACCCTGGGCCACTGCTCCGCGAAAGTCAGGGTGTCTCTGAGCGACGAGACGTAGGTGGGAGCTTGTGGGGCTTCTTGCGTTTTTGGGATGAGGCCGGCGACGGCATCCCATACAAACGAATACGGTAGCGTCGTCTGGACTTTCCAGCCGATTATCCAGATATATAATGGCGCCATTGTAATGACCGCGCCCGCCAGCAGGAGCACAATGTCAAGGCCCGTCTGTTTCCAGGTTCTGTGGCCGAATATCGGCTGGAGTATGACGAACAGGCCGATTCCACCGATTGCCGATGCCCCCGTTTCCTTAAAGAGCGGCGCCCAACTGACAATCGCCCCCGCAAGGAGCGAGTACCACCATCCCCCGCCCATCTGTCTGAGGACAAACAAGCTCACCGCTGTTACCATACACGCTATCATAAACTGCTCTTTGACGTTGCCGAACTTGGCGATGAGCGGCGACGAGGTATATATTGATGTAACTATCACGGCGACCGCCGCGGCAAGATTGCCGAAGGCCTTTCGCATTGCGATAAACATAATAAAAAAAGCAATGGCCTGAAAAAGCAACTGTATGAACTTGGGTCCGAACTCATTGAAGCCAAAGAGTCGCACGCCCAGGACATTTACGAGCAATGTCCCCAGTGCTGCACTGGGTTTTTCGTCAACGCCGATTTTGGCGCCGTTGAGGATATGCTGCGCGGAATAGACGTTGGCGGCGCTGTCGAAAGGGTCGGGGTAGCTGAACTCAAAGTATCTGCCGAACGCAAAGGGGATGCCCGCCAGGATTATCACCAAAACAAAGATCGCAACATCCCTGCGGATTTTCTGCTCCGGATTGGGAGCGGTCTTGTCCTTATGCCTGGTGATTGCAGGGGGTTTGCTCCTGGGCGTGAACTTGCTCATTTTTTATCTCCGACGTCGCCAGGGGATTCGATAATTTCTCTGATGGCATAAGTGGGTCTGTTCTGGGATTCGTGGTACGTGCGGACCAGCAGTTCCGCTAACAGGCCCATCAGGACAAACTGAAAGGCGGTGATAATGAGCATAGCTGTCAGGAGCAGCAGTGGATTTCGGTTCATAGGCAACTGTGTAGGGGAGATGAACTTTTGGTACAGTACGGTAAAGCCGCTCAGGAAAGCGGCGAGGGCAATAAGCATTCCCAGACCGCCGAAAATATAGATTGGTTTTGTCGAGAATGAGCCGAGGAATTTGACGGTGATAAGGTCGAGCAGCACTTTCCAGGTTCGGCCCAGGCCGTATTTGGCGACGCCTGCGGTTCTGGGTCTGTGGTTGACGACTATTTCGCAGATATTCGCTCCGCTCCAGGATGCAAGTGCGGGGATGAAACGGTGCATCTCACCATACAATTTTGTTTCAGCGAGTATCTCGTGTCGATACGCCTTAAGAGTGCAGCCGAAATCGTGCAGGTTTACGCCGGTGATTTTTGAGATTAGCCAGTTAGCGGCCAAAGAGGGCAATCGGCGTGTAATCGCCTTATCGTGCCTTTTTTTTCTCCAGCCGCTGACGACGTCGAACCCCTCATTGAGTTTTTCAATCATTTTTGGGATATCTGCAGGGTCGTTCTGGAGGTCGGCGTCGATGGCGATAATGATTTTCCCCCGGGCATGGGCGAAGCCGGCGCTGAGGGCGGCCGTCTGGCCGAAATTCCTGCGAAAACGAATAATCCTTACTTTGGCGTCGCCTGCGAAAAGCTGCTTGAGTATGCTGAAACTGGAGTCAGTGCTTCCGTCATCAATGAAAATCACTTCGTAGCCGTATTTGCCCGAGAGGGCCTGAGTGATTTGCTCGTAAAGCGGCCTGATATTATCCTGCTCATTCAGCACCGGCACGACCACCGAGACCTCAACGCTAAACTTATCCATAGTAAACTCCGAACAAATTTTGTTCCGTAAGAGTATATCATCATAACAGTTACGTTATATGCTGTAAAGCAAGGTGAAATCGCAAAATATGCGTGTTTTGCACCAGTATGGTGTTATGCTCTTTGGTCCGGGAAAACAGGGATTTACAAACAACAGGCCCTGATATTTACCGCCTGTATCTCTGAACGGAGAGGCAGTTTGGAGGGATTCGGGATTTCGGGTTCATATAAAATTTCTTGCTTGGCTGCGGTTTTTTTGCTATCATTAACTTTTTAGTCGAATTGAGAACATAGAGAGGGTAGTTAAAGAAAATGCTTAGAGGATTAGGAATTATAAAGTCCAAATGGTCGGTCACAGGATTAGTTGTCGGTTGCTTTTTCGCGATGGTTTTAGGTTTTGGACAAGGAGCAATTGGGCAGGAGCCCAATTCGGCTCCGCCCGCTGTGCAGCAAGCAGCGCCAGTGCCAGCCGGACCGCCGCCCATAATCAGATTTGAGAATACCACTCACGATTTCGGCGCGGTCGCACCCGGCTCGGCGAGCTCGTGTGAATTTAAGTTCTGCAACGACGGCAAAGGCACCCTGGTTATCAGCAACATCGGTAAGAGCTGCGGCTGTACGGTGCCTGAGCTGGCGAAGAAGGACTATGCGCCCGGCGAGTGCGGGACGCTCAAAGTGACCTACAATGCCGACAAGGCAGCAGGAGCACGGTCGAGACGATTAACCGTCTATAGCAACGACCCAAACAATCCAAATGTTGAACTGACCATTAAAGCCGTTATCACCCAGAAGGTTGAGTTTGAACCCAAAAAACTCGAGTTTACCCTCAAGGGCGAGAACGCAGGCGCCGCTGAACTTACTATTCGAAGCGTGGACAACCAGCCGTTCTCGGTGACCAGTTTCAAGGCCACTTCCGATGCCGTTACCGCCCAGTTCGACCCCGCAGCTAAGGATACAAAATTTGTCCTCAAGACGAAGATTCTGCCGGAAAAAATGACCAGCAATCCCAACGGGCGTATCAACATCGCCCTGACACATCCGGATTGCACCGAGATAATTGTTCCCTTTGACCTCGTGCCGAGGTTCGCAATGAATCCGCCCTCGATAAACGTCCTGAACGCCAAACCGAACGAGCCGATGCAAAAAGAGCTGTGGCTCTTGAACAACTACGATGAGGACTTCGAGGTGGAATCGACCTCTGCGAAAAGCGGTTTGATAAAAGTTGTCAGCCAGGAAAAGGTGGGTAATCGCTACAAATTCAATCTTGAGATTACACCGCCGGAGACCGCAAGCAAGGCAAAGATTTTCACAGACACCTTCACGGTGACTGTAAAAGGCGGACAGAAGCTCGATGTTGTCTGCCGGGGATTCTACGCAAGGCAATAGAAAAAGTCGTCATCAAGCCGATTTACTAATCGGGCTATGATAAAAACGGTGGCTCTCATTTCGGCGCTGGTTGGCGGCACCTTGCTGGTGGCCGTTGCGCCCGCGGAAACGCCTGCAAAGTCGGATTCAGACGGCAATACACTCGTTGTCTTTATCACCGGTAATATGCTTGGCGAGCTAAAGCCGTGCGGCTGCTCCGGCGGACAACTCGGTGGGCTGGACAGGCGTTCAGCGATTCTTGGCAGTATCCCCGACTCAAGACGTTTAATCATTGATACCGGTTCATTCGTCCCCGACAGCGGCGAGCAGAACCTTATAAAGTTCAACACAGTTGTGCAGGCACTGGGATTGCTCGACTACGATGTGGTCAACCTGGCCGAAGATGACCTCGAAATAGCACAGCGGCAAGGATTATTAGACAGTATTGGTTCGGTTTTTAGTGTAATAAGCTCGGCCGGCGAGGATTTGAATATCCCGGCCAAATCCACTAAGCAGTTTGCAATAGCGGGGGGGGCAATTAGTGTGACTGTCGCGGCTTATGACGGGGCTGGAGCACAGAAGGATTTGAGTGAGCTGCTTGGCCGCGAGAACGAACGGTCAGGGATTAACGTGAACATTCTTATTGTCAATCGGCGTGATGCCGGGACGCTTGATACGATTTCGCAAATAGGACTTTCCGACTGCATAATTGTACCACCGGATTCCGATGAGCCGGCGGTTGTCGGTGAGCCGAACGCCATGCCTCTGGTTATCTCGGCAGGTCGGCTGGGTAAATATGTGGGAAAACTTCAGATAACAGTCCCCGAAGGGAACAACAGTCCGCGCCTTGCTTTTTCCTCGGCGGCAATTACTGAGAATCTGGCGCAGAATCAGGAGCTTGTGGAGCTGTATAAGGTTTACCAGCAGCTTGTGAAAGATGCGAATCTGCTGGAAAGACAGCCGCGTTTTGCCCTGCCGAGCGGACTGGAATATGTCGGCTCAAAGACCTGCCGGCTGTGTCACGATTATGAATACGACAAATGGAAACCACAAAAACATGCGTCTGCTTATGCGACATTAGAAAAGGTTGGTTCGCAATATGACCCCGAATGTGTGGTCTGTCACGTTATAGGGATGGAATACAAGGGTGGTTTTGTATCAGAAAGGGGAACGGCGGAGCTGAAAGACGTCGGGTGCGAGAACTGCCACGGCCCCGGCTCGGAGCATATCTGGACGCTTGGTGCGACTGAAACGGCAGGACCAATGTCGGTTTGCACCGATTGTCATACACCGGAGCACAGCGCCGAATACGCCGGCAACACGGATACCTACTTCAGAAAGACCATTCACTGGAGAGAACCGGTCTGGCGGCGCAACGTAGAGCCGCAAAAAACAGTGAAATCCGAAGAAAAGCAATGACACTTTAGCGTAAAATGATGAAAAAGATGACAAGAAGAAAAGTATTTGGAGCAATCTGCGTTTCAGCCGGTACATATATCGGTTCGGGGCTGCAGTGACACACCCGAAAGAGCCGAATAATGCTGGGAAAGGGATTGATTTGCGGGAACCTGCGGGCGACAGCAATGTCAAAGAATAAAGAGGGCCGAAAAGGCAGCGGTCTATGATAAAGACATTACGAATAACCAGTATTGCAGCAGGCATTGCGGCGGTTGTCCTTTTGATGCTTCCAGCGGTGTATGGCGTTCGCGGAGACGCGGAGATTGAGCAATTCCTCGGTTCCGCCGGGGTAGTGGATGAGTTCCAGAAGGCGAGGGGGCAGAAGCGAACAGGCGAGCAGGGTCAGGCATCGCCTTTAGTAAAACAGGCGGAGGCGTTCGCGCTGTATCTCAATCCGCCAGCAAAACCTCAGCCGGTAGCGGCAGTTCAGCCGGCAGCGGTAAGGGATGAGCCAAGGCCAGCAGCGCCGGTAACGGCGAAATTTGAGATTATCGGGACAAGCGTGCACGCCTCTCGGCCGGAGCTGTCGCTGGCGCTGATAGATGAGCCGGGAAAAGGGTTTTACTGGGTAAGACAGGGCAGCAAAGTAGGGCATTTAGTCATCGAGCGGGTCAAGGATGGTTCGGTTGTTGTACGTGACGGGCAAAGCACTTCGGAGCTTGTTGTCCAAAGAGATGAGCAGAGAGTAAACCTTGTCAAGGGCGCGGCATCGCAAGGCGCGCCTGTCAGCGCCAGCCCTGCGACGCCGGCAGCGGCGGCGGGGCCGGTGTCGATGCCTGCACGCAGGGGCCGTATTTCGCCCGCGACCGTTTCAAACCAACCACCCCGGCCGGTCGCCGGTAAAGTCGGAGTTCCTGTCAGCCAGCCGGTCGGGCCGAATAGCCCGCCGGCGGCATTGCCTGATAGTCAGCCGGCAGCCACGGGCCAGCAACCGTCGGGGGACCCGGAAATAGATAAGTTGCTTGCGAACTTAAAGCAAATGGCTGAACAGGAGGGCGATTCTGGTAAGGTTGATTCACCGGAAGGGGCGGAAGCGAGGGATGCAGCGATAGATAAAATGATTGAAGAATTAAGGGCCGGGCAGGTCGGCAGCGAAGAGGCGAAACAGCTCAACCAATTAGGTAAGGAGCTGCAGGCGGGGCAGATATCCCAGGCCGGCGGTACGCCGGAGAGCGAGCCGGCGCCACCGGCTGAGTCGGAGCAAAGTCCGGCAGCCGAACCGAATAATCCTGAGAAATAGTGCCGACAATCGGAGCGGGAAATTTTTACCACAAAGACGCGAAGACACGAAGAATTTATTAATCGCGGAGGGCGCGGAGAACGCAGAGATTTTTTAGACGCTGATTAGCGCTGATTAACGCTGATTTGTCAGCCGGGGAGGCATACTCGATAAGGACTGTGCTCTCCCGGCGCGCCGGGATGCGCAAGATCTTTATCTCGTCTGCCGGGCGATTCAATCGCCCCGCTGTTACCAGCCGAGCCGGCTGACACACGGATTTGCCGAAGCTGGACGAAACAAGCTGAATGAAGCCGAGGAAAAAATTTAGACACAGATTTACGCAGATTAACGCTGATTTTGGTCGGCTATGCGTTCTGCGGCAAGGCCTTTTCTCGAAACAAGTTTCTGTGAAAGGCCCTTGCCTTGCCCGCGAATGCCTTCGGCATTCATTTTTAAGCCGAACAAAATATTTTTCTCAAAGGGTGGTCTATCGGCTGACAATAAAAGGATTCGCGGATTCAACCGGAGGCGGTTTCGCATTATAAGATTGACGGGATTAGGGGGGTTGGGATATTGTTGGGGAGGGAAATCGAGGGGTGTTTCTCGTCTGTGGAGTTATGAAGGATGGCAAAAACAAAAGCGAATGGGCGGGAATTTATTTGGTATCTTGCAGTTTGCCGTTGGGTGCATATAATCAACGGAGAAGTAATTAGGTGAAGGGAATCGCGAATGAGCGGCGACGTTAGCAACAAGAAAAGATTGATAGCTATTACAGAAGCAAACCTCAAGGAAAAGAACCGCCATATCTATATAAGCGGCCACCACGGCTTTTTCCCGAAAGCCCCCTTTCCTTTATTTTGCTGATGGATTTCTGATATGCGATACAAAAACATAATTTCTTACGCAGAGATTATAAAACGCGAGGAGATTATGCTACAGCGAGGGATGAATTTCCGAATCAAACCTGGCTATTCGATAATCTTGATGAGTGTGAGAGAAGGCGCACCATATAGAGACCGCTGGCATGAGGACACCGGCCTTCTTGAATACGAGGGGCACGATGAACCAAAACGCCCCGGCATCAAACCCAAGAAGTTGGACCAGCCGTTGCGCACCGCCACAGACACGCTGACCGAAAACGGCAAATTCTTCGATGCTGCTTCGATGTATAAGGAAAAGAAATGCAAACCAGAAATTATTCAGGTATACGAAAAAATTTCGGAGGGCGTATGGTGTGACAGAGGAAGATACGAGTTGATTGACGCAAAAATAGTGTCTGATGGAATTCGGAAAGTTTGTAGATTTTTTCTCAGACCTGCTAAAACTCCGCGAGCAAATGAGCCATTGCTTAGACAAACCCGCATAATTCCAACGGCGATTAAAGTTGAGGTCTGGAAACGCGACCAAGGCCATTGTGTTATCTGTGGCAGCAAAGACAATCTTCACTTTGATCACGATGTTCCTTACTCCAAGGGTGGAAGTAGTATAACCGCCAAAAATGTGCGACTTTTATGCGCAAGACATAATCTTTCAAAATCTGACAAAATTATGACCTTTGCCCCTTGGCTCACCACCCTTGCATCTGCGTTTTTTTCACAAGCTGGATAATAAATCGGAGATTATAAAAATGACCCAGAACGCATCTGATAGAGTGAATCTTACTATCCAAGAATATGCTTCTGTATTCCCAACGACCAAGAGAAAATATACTGAAGAGCAACGAATCGATTGGACACGAGTTGAAGCCAAACTACAGAATGAGATGGAATGGACACAAGAAGGCGCAGAGCACGTTGCCGCTCTCGCTCGTGACTATGGGGCATTCGTTCTGCGTAATGCACTGGCTTTGGCTACTGTCTTTGGAGTAGAAGATGGGGCATTGGATTTATGAGCGAGGAAAGGCAGAAGACATGTTGAAGATTTTGAGAAAGTGGCAGGCGATTACAAATAATGCCGCAGTTGAATATTTAGCGGATGAAAAGAGGGATGTGGTCACAATTTGTGACCACATAGGAGAATACTATATATGAGGACAAATATTTCCATAAGAAACACTTCGTTAGTGCCTATTGAACGGATTCAAAAGTGCATTTATGTGATACGTGGACGTAAAGTTATGCTCGACAGTGACTTAGCAGAACTTTACGGCGTGGAAACAAAGGTCCTAAATCAGGCCGTTAAGCGCAATATAAGCCGATTCCCAGATGATTTTATGTTTCAGTTAACTGCGAATGAGAAAAATAAGGTGGTCACAAATTGTGACCACCTCGCGCGACTTAAATATTCTGCGGCGTCGCCCTACGCATTTACCGAACAGGGAGTCGCAATGCTTTCGAGCGTGTTGCGCAGCAAGCGCGCAGTTGAAATCAATATTGCGATTATGCGCGTCTTTGTCCACTTACGGGAGATTCTTGCTGATAATGCAGTGTTGAGAAAGAAACTTGAGGAGCACGATGAGCAAATTAAATATATTTTTAATATTTTAGGTAAGATGTTGGAGGAGCCAGAAAAGCCCAAAAAGCGAATTGGGTTTTTGACAGAAGTAGAAGGGCATTACAGAAGCCGCTGAACTGTGTGATAATTGTATTTTGCACGTTGCGCAAATTAAAGACAAGATAAATGCTATCACCGGTCATCCTGATTTCGTCATCTATCCAGCAAAGAGCATTATTTTTGTTCATGGATGTTTCTGGCATAATCATACGAATTGCAAAAGAGCTAAATTGCCGACAACCAACAGAGCGTTTTGGAAACGAAAAATTTTGGGAAACAAACAACGTGATGCGAGAATTCTGCGATTACTGAGAAAAGAAGGTTGGCACGTTATTACGATTTGGCAGTGTGCGCTTCGCAAACAAGAACATGTTACGGCACGTTTTAAAAGGATGCTTGTCCGCTAAGGTTTTTTCGAGTATGTTTTTTGTAGTCGATAAGCCGCGATAACTGGGTCCCCGCTAAAGGCATGCGGGGATCTCCGCCCGCCAAACGAACGGCGGGTAAACTGCGCTACGGAAGGCGGGTAAACATAGAACACAGAACAAAGAACATAAAACGTCGAACATCCAACTTTGAACATAGAACGTCAAGCACGCATAAGGAGGGCAAGCAGAGAACAGAGGACAGAGGACGGAGGGCAGAAGAAGAACATCGAACAGAGAACGTCGAACATCCAACTTTGAACATCCAACGTTCAATCCGCCTGAGGCGGGCAAGCAGAGAACGTCCAAACCGCATAAGGCGGGCAAGCAGAGAACAGAGGACAGGTGATAAAGGTGAGAAAATAAACGCGGCCCGGCTTCGTTTTCAACTACCCGGCTTTGTTAAAGAACTGCGCCGTGGTAAACGCCGAGGTCTTCGCTGCGCTACGAGAGGGGGCAGGGATTTGGGGGAAAATGCGGGATTGGGGGGAAAACAGGGAACAATACGGCCCGTTGATTGTCTGAATCTAATGCAGCGATAGTGTGTATGCGCAGTTGCGGCAGGTGAAAACAGGCGAAGGGTAATGTCACGTAAATCGTTTTATTTTAAGCATTTGAGCGGATGTGTCCGATAAATATGAGGATAGTAATGTTCTTTGCCGTTTTAGCCCCGATAAAGGAAATCGGCGGCGCAGGGGGTATTGTTCTAAAACCCCGGCGGGTGGTGTGGAAGTGATTTTTAACCGGCTTTGGAGCGGAGTATGCTGTTGAAAACAGGATTTAAGATTGAGCAGCACAGACGGACGGAAGTGTTAGTATGGTTTGGCCTGGCGCTTATACTTGGATGGGTCAGCCAATCGTGCTTAGGGCAATCGCAAGGCGCTGGAGCAGAGCACTACAGGGTATTAACGTTGAGGCATATATCGCCGGAGCAGGGCAGGCAGTATTTGGCCGATGCAAATGCGGGCACGGCTGGGATTTCGCACCTGCCTGGGACCAACTCGCTGTTAGTGACGGCATCGGCCGAGAATCTAATCAAGATAGCCGCAATCCTAAAGCTTGTCGATACCAATGAACCGTATGTGGTAAAGCCGATTGGCCCGGGGCTGCCGGCCGGCGAAATGCCTTCCGTAGAGACAATCGCAGAAAGAGTGGGAAAAATATCCATCGGGACATTTTTCAATCCGCCTGGGACTACAAGTTCGACGGACAAGGCAATTATCGACGTTTTTAACAACAATTTTCTTGTTATCGCACCGGCGGGGAGGATGGAGAAAATTCTATCCGCAATTGAGCAGGGTCGGCAGGCAAAGGGCGGTAAGCCGGAGAAACTTGAGGCGCTGGCTGAGCCGAACCAGGCGAGGGCAGCGGCAGATATAGTAGAGGAGACGGCGGAAAGAAAGAGGGCCGGGGTTGAGCCAAACACACCGCAGCCGGACGAGCTTTTTAACGGGCTTCTCAACTCATTGACCGAGGCGGAGAAGAGGGCAGCCGAGACGGCTGCGGCGACAAAACAGGAACAAGAAGTACCTCAAGCAAAGCAAGAGGAACAGGAAGAGCCGACTCCAACGGTACTGGATGCCGAAAGAGGCGAGCAAGGCGAGAAATCGAAGGTCAAAACGGAAAGCGAATCTTCAGCACAGGAAGGGGTGATAGCACAGGCCACGACAAAAGACATCGAGACGGCCAAAGTTACACGGTTATACGAGCCGGAGCCGTTAGGCGACAGTAATGAGATGTTAGAACTGGACCTGCCTGAGACGCTGAAGCTGATAGACCTGCTGGACCTTGTGGGGAAGTACCTGCATTTGGATTATCTGTATGATGCGGGAACTCTGCAAACCCAGGTGGTCAATTTGAAGGTCCAGGGGCCTATCAAGGTGAAGGATTTGTATCCTCTGCTGGAGTCGGTGCTGAGATTTCGGGGTTTTGTAATGACGCGGAAGGGCAATCTTGTGACGGTGGCGCTTTCGGCGAATATAATGGATTATGACCCTACACTGGTTGACCCCGCGACGGGGAAGGTACAATACGGCGACCTTGTGATAACCCGCGTTTTCCAGTTGAAATATGTTGACACCGGCAGCGCAACGAACCTGCTGAACAATATGAAACTCGGGGCGACGATTATCCCGATACCGGAGACGGGGACGCTTATCGTAACGGGTTATGCGTTTCGAATGGAACGTGCGGAGAAGCTGCTTGAGATGATAGACAAGCCGGGCAGGCCTAAGCAGTTTAAGTTCAGGCAATTGAAATACACGATGGCCAAGACGCTTGCACCGAAGGTTAAGACGCTTATAGAGCAGCTGGGGACAATATCGATAACGGTAGGAGTAACGGAGGGACCCTCGGCGGCGCCCGGCAGGCCTATTCCGGCAAGGACCAGACCTGTGCCGCAGCCAATGCCTCAGCCGCAGCCCGGGGGGGCGCCTGGGGGGGAATCGGCCAAACCCACGGTGTATTTAGACGCCGATGAGCGGACGAACCGTGTTCTGATGATTGGACAGGAGGCAGAGCTGAGTGTTGTCGATGAGCTGATAAGCGCGCTGGATGTCGAGCAGGCGGACCTGAGGACAATGCGGGTGTATGAGATACAAAATGTCGATGCTGGGGAGGTCCGCAACAAGCTGACGGAACTTGGGATAGTAGCCGGCGGGACCGGAGCCGGATACGGTCGAGGCGGCGAGGGCAGAATTTCAAGGACGATATACGAAAGGGCGCCGGGTGTTCAGCCGGGTATGCCGGCGCCGACTCCAATGCCTGCTGCCGCGGTCGCCGCGGGCGCAGGTACGGCAGGCGGGGAGCTGCTGGCAGAAGAGCCGCAGGTAGTGGTAGTCGAGTCCATCAACGCGCTTCTGGTAAACGGGACGGCCGAGCAGCATCTGCGGATTGCGACAATAATCGGGTATCTGGATCAGGCGACACTGCAACAGGCGATAAATTATGTGATTTATCCGCTTGAGAACCAGAAGCCGACCGATTTGGCGGAAGTTCTGAACAAACTTATTCAGGAGACCATCAAGGACGAGAAGGGTAAGGTAGAGAAAATAGTACAGCGGCAGGAGGACAACATAATAATCGTTCCGGACGAGAACACGTTTTCTCTGATAGTGTATGCGAGCAGGAAGAACCAGGAGTGGATAGCGAACCTGATAAAGACATTGGACAAGCGAAGGCCGCAGGTGCTAATAGATGTGACGCTGGTGGAGGTATCCAAAAGCGATAGTTTTGACTACGACCTGAAATTGCTTTCGAGCTTTCCGGACCTGACGGACACGTCCGGCCTGACTCAGGGCCTTATGGGAGACGCCAACAGCACTAGTACTAGTCTGGTTTCACGGCTGACGGGAAGCAGTCGAACCCAGTTCGCAGATTTTCAAACGAACAAGACCACCGGCGGACTCGGTTTTTACGCCGACAGACACATCAACGCCCTTTTGACGGCTATACAGACGAAAAGCTACGGCAGAGTGCTGGCCAAGCCGAAGATTTTGGTCAATGACAATGAGGCGGGCAAGATAGATGCGAAGGATATGACATACGTGAGGAAGGAATCCTCTACACAAGTTCAGACCGGAGGGGTAAATAATAATCTTGTCACTTCCGTTGACTACCAGGGGTATGACGCCGGTATTACGCTGGCGATAACGCCCCACATTAGCGAAGGCGAATTGCTTCGGCTTGAGATTGACCTTACTCGGTCGGATTTTGGGACTATTACCGGGTTGAAACCGCCTGATACTACAAGCAGCAACCTTTCAACGGTGGTTACCGTTCCCGACGGCAGCACTATTATTCTGGGCGGCTTGGTGAAGCTCAACCAGGGCAAGGGCGGCTCAAAAGTGCCTTTGCTTGGCGACATTCCGCTGATTGGAGCGGCGTTCAGAAGCGTCAGCAACAAAGACATACAGAAAAAGCTGTATGTGTTTGTCAAGGCGGAGATTTTAAGGCCTGAAGGAGCGACCTATGCCAAAGGCGATTTGGTAAAGATATCCGACAAGAACAGAGAGGCATTCGAGAGGCAGGAGCGAGAATTCCAGGACTACAATGACGTGCCCGGCACAAAGCCGCAGCCGATGGACCCGGTGCGTGTGCTGGATGCAGAATAGGCAACTATCAAATTCCTTGTTTTCCGAGCGACTCAAGGATATGACAGCAAGAACGCGAAGCTATTTGCTATGAAGGAGCTATTGATACAGACGGCGAAGAGGACGGGGATAGTCGATGCGGAACGGCTTAGCAAGTATTTGGAAGAGGCCGGGGACAGGTATCGGGTGGATGACGCCCTGCTTGCGTGTCCGTATTTTACGGAGGAGCAGGTTTTGCGATTGTTTGCGGCGGCCTTGGGGATTGAGTTTTTGACCGAGATTTCGGCAAAGCAGGTGCCGGCGGAGTTCATACAGACGGTTCCAGCCACTTACGCCCAGCATCATTCTTTAGTAGGAATAAGGAACGAGGCCGACAACGGGGAGCTGACGGTGGTGCTGTCGAAGCCGCTGGACATAAACGCACTGGATAACATCTCGAAAATGACGGGAATGCCGGTCAGGGGCGCTCTATCGACGCGAGCGGTAATAACGTCAGTGATAGACGTGGCATACGAGCAGAGGACAACGGTCATCGAGGAGGTGGTCGAGGAGCTTGATTCGCAGAATATCGACCAGCTTGCGGATGAGGTAGCCGGATCGGATGATTTGCTTGACGTGGTGAACCGGCCTCCGGTGATTCGGCTGGTCAATGATATTTTGTTTCGTGCGCTGCAGCTGCGGGCGAGCGATATTCACGTTCACCCATACGAGGCGAAGCTTCAGATTCGGTATCGAATAGACGGTATTTTGTACGACACGCTGAGCTTGAACAGAAACGTGCTGCCTTTAATAGTGTCGCGTATCAAGGTTATGGCGGGGATGGATATCGCGGAGCGGCGTATGCCGCAGGATGGTCGCTGCAGCGTCCGCCTGGGACAGCGAGAGATTGACCTTCGCATCAGCACGGTGCCGACCAGCTACGGGGAACGAAGTGTGCTGCGGCTTTTGGACAAGAGTTCGGGGATTCTGACGCTGGACCAGCTCGGGCTGTGGGAGGACGACCTGAAGAAGTTCGACTCGCTGCTCGGCCGCACGCACGGGATTATATTTGTGACGGGACCGACAGGCAGCGGCAAAAGCACGACGCTCTATGCGTGCCTTAACCGCATTAACTCAGCCGAGAAGAACGTTATGACGATTGAGGACCCAATAGAGTATCAGCTTGAGGGCATCAGCCAGATGCAGGTAGCGTCGAAGAAAGGCGTGACGTTCGTGAACGCATTGCGGCACGTGCTGCGGCAGGACCCTGACGTGATAATGGTGGGCGAGGTGCGCGACGCAGAGACGGCGCGAATGGCGATACAATCGTCGCTGACGGGTCATTTGGTTTTCAGCACGCTTCACACGAACGATTCTGCGGGCGCAGTGAGCCGACTTTTGGATTTGGGAGTCGAGCCGTACTTGGTAAGCTCGTCGCTGATTGCGATAATGGCGCAGCGTCTTGTGAGAAGGGTCTGCCCCGACTGCAAGAAGCCGTGCGAGCCAGCCGAACATGAGCTGCGGGAGCTGGGAATTGGAGACGTCAAGGTGGAGAAAAATCAATTTTTTGTCGGAACGGGCTGCGACAGGTGTTTTCATACCGGCTATCGGGGCAGGACGGGGATATATGAGCTGATGCTGATTAACGAAGAGATTCAAAACCTCGTTTACAAAAGAGAGACGGCAGGAATGGTAAAAAAGGCGGCGCTTGAGGCGGGTCTGCAGACGCTGCGAATGGACGGCGCCAGGAAGGTGCTGGCGGGCGTTACGACCATTGCCGAGGTATTGAGAGTTACTCAGGCGGACGTACTGTGAGAGTGATTTGGATAAAGAGAACGGCGAACAGCAAATAAAAAAGTAAAGCAACCTCTAATAATTGTCATTGCGAGGAGCGTAGCGACGAAGCAATCTTTGTTCTTCGCTTGAAAATTGAGATTGCTTCGCTTCGCTCGCAATGACAAAATGCGTTTTTAGAGGTTGCCGTAAATATCTTATGCCGAGATACCAGTACATTGCGATAGCTGCGGACGGGAAGAAGACAAAGGGGACCGTCACGGCTGAAAGCCCTTATGCGGCACGAAAGCAGCTGCGGGTGCGGAGTATCCATCCGACCTCGGTTACGGAGATAGGCGCTACGCAGGAAGGCAGGGCGTCTCTTTTTTCGGTATTTTCGAGGGGGAGCAAGAAGCAGATACTCGATTTTACCAGGCAAATGGCGACTTTGCTGAACTCGGGGATTAAACTAACTGAGTCGCTATCGGTGCTGACGATGCAGACGACCGATACGAGATTTAAGAATGCACTCATCGACATCCGCGACCGAGTGGTAACGGGCGAGTCACTTACGGACGCGATGAAGGATTACAGCGATTATTTCGACATTATTTATGTAAGTATGGTCCACGTCGGGGAGGTCACCGGCTCTTTGGGAGGAGTGCTTGACAGTATAGCAAACTTTATGAGCAAGCGTCAGAAGGTCGAGTCGAAGATAGTGACGGCGATGGTTTATCCGATGATTCTCATTATCTTTGCAACGATAGTGATTCTAATTCTGACGACCTTTGTCATACCGAAAATCGGGGCGCAACTGATAGCCAGCAAGATGCAGTTGCCGTGGATTACCAGGCAGCTAATGAACGTGGGCTATGTGATGAGAAGCTGGTGGGCGCTTGTTGTCGCTGCGGCGATAGTGGGCGGGGTGTGGAGTATGAAGAGATTTTTCAAGACGAAGCGCGGGGCGTACCTGCGGGACCGGTTTCTGCTGTCGCTGCCAATGTTCGGCCCGCTGATAAAGCAGCGAGTGGTTTCACGTTTTGCCTCGACGCTTTCGACACTTTTAGGGTCGGGATTGAGTATGGCGGAATCGCTGCGCGTGGTGTCTGAGGTCACGGGAAATGTGCTGATGAAGCGTGCGGTCGAGCAGGCGAGAGAGAGGATTTTGGCCGGTGCGGACATCGCCACGCCGCTTCGCGACAGCGGAGTGATTGACCCATCAATTGCGCACATGGTAACGGTGGGGGAAAAGAGCGGCGAGCTTGAAAATATGCTCAAGAACATAAGCAACAGCTTGGAGGAATCGACCGACATTGTGATTGAGCGGCTTAGCGCTATTATCGAGCCGGTAATAATTATTATAATAGCCGTGATTGTCGGAATCATCGCATTGGCGACGATACTGCCGATTTTGAAGATTTCATCAGTTGGTATGTGATGTATTTTGGAGGCAGCTATGAGCAAGGAAAGGAAAAGAGTAAATCGGGGTTTTACGATTATCGAGGTGATGGCTGTAATAGTCATCCTGGGGATACTTGCGGGAGTTGTGGCCGTGAGCGTTGTCGGCAGGATTGACAAGGCGCGAGTAACCGCCACAAAGGCGAGCGTAAAGATGCTGCACAATGCGGTCACGCAGTTCAAGCTTGACACCGGCCGGTACCCGACCGAAGAGGAAGGTCTGCTTGAGCTTATTCAGGAGCCGACGGATGTGACGGGGTGGAATCCCGGGGGGTATCTGGAGACGACCGAGATACCGAAAGACAGTTGGGGAAACGAATTTGTTTATCAAATGTATCCTGAGAGCGGCAAGGCATTTGTGATTATCAGCTACGGGGCGGACGGCGAGGAAGGCGGCGAGGGCACCGACACTGATTTGTACAGCACCGATGCCCAGTGATGACGACAGCAGGTTATGAGCCGAAGGCAATATACATTTGGTTGGATGCGGCGACGGCGGTGCGTCTCGCGGGTCAGTGGCGGGGATGCGCTGGGTGGCTTTACGTTGGCCGAGTCGATGGTGGTAATTGCAATAGTGGCCCTGTTTGTCATTATGGCAACAACGAATCTCAAGGCCCTGCTCCTGAGAAATTCGTTCAAGGGGCAGATTCAGGATTTTGTTTCGGCGCTCGAGGCAGCGGCTATGTCGGCGGCACAAAGCGACAAGCGATTCGAGGTAATCATAGATATTACCGAACAGAGCTACATTCTTCGTGAGATTACGACGCCCGACCTTGCGGAGGTGCTCGAAGAAGAAATTATTGTCACCAACGACTTTAACGGCAACTGCATTGTCAGCTACGTGCTGTTCGACGACGGTGATTTTGCCAACGAGGGCAGGGCGAAATTTCGTGCGGGCCACAACGGCTGGGACTTCGGCGGAGTGATTGTGTTTGTCGATAATGAAGAGCAAATGTATTCGGTCGTTGTGGACCGGTTGAGTAACATCCCCAGGGTGGAAAAGGGCGAAGTGGAGATGTTGTGGCCCAAGACAAGCGAGGAGCTTGCTTTTTGAAATGGCAGAGCGTACCACAAAATCGGTTCGTCAGGGCAGACGGAAGCATATCGCAGCAAGGGCCTTTACCCTGATAGAGACAATGACTGCGGTCACGATACTTGCTTTTATCAGCGCAAGCGTCTGGGTTGTTATTGACCGCTGTATGACGGCAGCGGCAGATTCAACGCAGCGTATGCGTGCGTTCGAGATTGCGCGGGAAAATATGGAGATATTGCTTAGCGCCGAGTCGGTTGAGGAGAAGACCGAGTTCGGCATCAGCGACAAATTTCCTGATATACAATGGCGAACGACGGTTGAGAGTTTTAATGAGCCGATTGGTTCGCGGATGTGGGTGCAGGCGGTCTGCTCGGCTGACTACACCGACACCGCAGGAGAGGTAAAGACGGTTGAGCTAACGCACTGGCTGACGGGCCTGACAAAGGAGCAGGAGGAGCAACTAAATGCCCGCAAGCAGCAGGAGGAGCAACTGATAGCTGAGCATATCATTGAAACGATAGAAGAGGCGGCGGCATACGCCGGGGTGGACATCGGGACGGTCGAGCAGTGGGCAGCAGGCGGTATGCCGAAAACCGAGACGGGATATTACCTGAAGCCCTGGCTGATAGTGTACTATGACACGGACGGCAAGCCGACCGCACTGGATAAACAGGGCGTTCTTGACCAGTATCCGGAATTGGCATCGGCCGGGACGAGAGGCAAGACGACAGAGGGGTCACAGTTGCAACGGGGCGGACAAGGACCGGGTACTCAGCAAAAGCCCTTAAGGCCGGAGGATTTGCCGCCTGATATGGAGATTCCGCCTGAGATACTGAAGGACTTATAACCGTAGTCGGATTTTGCATAGTGAGTACCAATGCGAAGATTTGCGGATGTATTATTGAATAAACGAAATGGCTTTACGCTGGCGGAGGTGCTTGCAGCGCTTGTCATCGGGTGTATGGTCCTGGTGGTAGTGCTGACAATATACGCCAGGGCCGAGAACAGCGCCAGCGGTGTAATAGCAAGGATGGACAGACAGCGTGTACCTTCGGAGGCGCTGCAGCGAATCGCGGAAGACCTCGACAGGATAACAGCCGCCGACCAAGACACGAAAATCACCATCGAAAACAAATTCCAGGAGGGTTTTTCAGTAGCACGAATGGAAATTTTGAAGACCATCTACAATGAGAAGAACGAGCCGCAGACGCTTGAGAGAATCGTCTGGCAGAGCGGTATCGACTCGGACGTCGGGATGCTTGTTCTGTACCGCAGCCACGGCGGGTTTGCGATGGAGGACAAGCTGCTGGACGAAGAGAAGGAGGTTTGGCAGCGAGAGATGTTTGTGCCAGTTTGCAGTGGTTTTACATTTTTTAAGATAGAGGTGCCAAACGGGGAGGAATTGGCAGATAAATGGGCAAATCCTACTCTGCCGGGTGGAGTGGTGCTGAGTATGTCCTTTGCCGAGCCGTATAAAACGGTGACCGGTGTGCTGGATGTTCCCGAGGAAGAGAAGATTACGCGGACGGTAGCAATTGACCGGACGAGGAAAATAAAATTCACCCTTAGCGAGTTAGCGGGTGAAGCCAACGATGTTAATGATGCAAATGACCAGGAAGTTGAAGAACAAAAAGAGCCGAATGAGCCGAACGTACCGCCGCCGGTGCGGCCGCGTCGCAACAGATAGCGGCTGGAAAGACGATTCGGGTTTTGTGCTGCTGGTGACGCTGGTGGCGCTGGTGGTGCTGTCGATGCTGGGCTACACGCTTGCCAGCCGGGTCTCGGCCCAGCGGCATCGGGAAAACTACATCATAGATTATCAGCAGGCCCGATATGCGTGCGATTCGGCTATGAAGTATGCGATTGCAACGCTGGGTGACATAAAAGACCTTGAACTGGTTTCGCGTCCGAACGAGCCGGATTTTTCAGACGTGTTTTCGATGAGCGACGAGGAATATCAGGCGCTTCTGGCTAAGTGGGCGGCGCAGCAAGGATTGTATGGTTTTGAACAGTACGGCGATGTTTGTGACGTCAATGATATAAACGCTGAAAAGAAGAGGTATGAAGCGGATATGGAGAGTGGGGAGGCCGGCAACGACCTGAACTACCTGGAGTATTCGGGAGAGGAAGCCGAGGCGATTGATTTGAATGAAGTGACGATACGCGGGCCTTACGGGCCTGTCTGGCCATTAGTAACGGAGGCGGTGGAGCTTGAGATTGGCTCGGCGAAGGTCAAGGTTGAGATGGAAGATGAGAACGCCAAGTACCCTGTGGGCTGGGCGGCGATGAACGACCCGAAGGTACGTCGGGAAGCGGAGGCAAGTTTTGCGATTTTCTGTGAATGGATGGGACTGACATACGAGGAGATTGATACGCTCAGAGAGGAGGCGAAGGCGCTGTCCGAGATAAAGCCGTTCAAGGTTGATTTTCAGCCGGTGAGCGTCAGGACGCAGGTAAATCCCGTCACAGCCGGCAGCCCCGCCCGGCGCGGAAGAAGGGCGCGTACGGTGTATAAGACGGAAACCGTAACACCGGCGCAGCAATTGTCGAAACAGACGAAAGATTTCGCCAAGCTCCTGCACAGCTCGCTGATAGATACTGAGACGCTTGCGCGACCTACGCTAATCAGTGAGACAAGGAAGGAATCGGCGTTGAAATACGCCGGTGTGTGGGGTGCGGCGAAGGTCAATATAAATAGTGCCCCGCGAAACGTGTTAGAGGGGGCGTTTGCGTTCGGGGGCAACGCGGACAAGATAGCAGAGGAGATAATACAGAAGAGGCGAGAGAAGCCCTTCAAGAATATAGAGGAACTGCGGCAGGCGCTCCTGATGTACTCGGATTCGATTGGAAAATGTGAGAAGTACATAACGACGACCAGTGACTGCTTTGTCATAAGGGTAACTGCCACAAGCGGGGTGGCGAAGGCCAGTGCGGCGGCGGCGGTAATTAAAACAGGCAGTAATATACAGAAGGTGGCGTCGATATGTGATTAGGTATGAAGAAGAACACCGAACAATATTTTTTTAAGAGCGATTAGGAGCCGGTCGAAAGTGCAGGGACAGAACTATCTCGGGATATACATAAGCAGGGACACTGCTACGGTGGTTTGCCTGGCCGAGGAGGGTTCGCAGGTAAAAGTCGCAGGATGCTTTACCGTCGCTGTGGAGCAGCAGCAGGAGTCGAATCTGCAGGGCATAGCAAATCTTATTGCGCAGAAATGCGCCGAGCGCGGGCTGAAATTTGCCGAGACGTCCGTGGCTTTGGATTGTGCAATGTTTATGCAGCACAGCATCCACAGCGAGTTTGGGGACATAAGGAAAATCACGCAGACAATCAGATTTGATACCGAAGAGGCGCTGAGCACCGACATAACCAACGTTGCGATTGCGTTCAAGGTCGATTCAACCGATGCGAACGGGTCGAAGCTGACGGTTTTTTCGGCTGAGAAGCAGACGCTTTCGGACGTGCTCGGAGCGCTGCAGAGCAGCAATCTTGACCCGGTGGCGGTTGAGCCGGACGTGAACTGTCTGGCGAGGTTTCTGTGCCGCAATGCGGCTTTGGCTGAAGACACTCACCCACTCTTTGCATTGATGTCCGGCAGGAACGGTTACTTCCTTGTCCCATTGTCGTCCTGGCAAAAAGAGAAGTCGGTACCGCCAATGAATATGCGGACGTTTCTGCTCAGGGCAGCAAAGGACAAGATGGAGCTTCTTTCAAGGCAGGTGCCGGTAACAGCCGCATTGCTTGGGGCCAAGGAGCTGGTGAACCGGCTTGAAGTATTTGATTCAGCGGGGTCGATTGACCCGGGCCGAATCAGAGAGAAGACGGGACTTGAGGCCGAGATTTTGGATTTGGCCGGTCCAGCGGGGGTAACACCTCAGGAGCTTGTCGATTGTCCGGATACAGTTGACTTTGCAATCGCATTCGGGGCGGCACTATCGCACCTGGAAAAGCCGCAAAGCATGAATTTCAGAAACGACTTTATGCCCTACCAGGGCAGGAAGATGCGTTTACAAAAGACGGTGAAGTTCCTCAGTGCCGCTATTGTAATTGTGCTGATAGCCCTGGGAACGTACGGTTTTATAAATGTGCTGCAGGTAAGCAAGTACCGGTCTCGGCTGCGGGAGAAGTTTGAGAAGGAGTATAGTGCGGTGATGTTCGGGCAGAAGATGCCGGGCAGGTTCAAGCAGGCGGGGGACAACCTGCGGACGGCATTTAGGCGGACCAAAGAGATTGAGGAAGGCCGGCTCGGGGCAGGCGGGGAAGAAGCGATAGCGGCGAAGCTGACGGGCGTGCTGCAGGCACTGAACAAGTGTGCAGCTTCGACAGACCTGAGCATAGAGTCGGTTACAATAACAGGCAGGTCCATCAGCATAGCGGGCAATACATCCAACAGGCAAAATACGCTTAAAGTATTCAACGCGTTTAAGGAAACCGATTTCAATGTAGCGCAGCAGCGTCTTAGCTCTGAGGCGGGGCGCGACGCTTTCGAGGTTACGGTAGAGGTGAAGAAGTAACACGAATTATGAAAGATATGCTTAAAAAGCCGATGTTCTGGTACATAGCGATTTCTGCGGCGTCGGCGTTATGGCCTGCGCTGATTTGGGGCGTGTATCTGCCCGGTGCGAAGAAGGGCTGGCAGAGCGACAGGACGTATTACGAGAAGTCGCAGCAGACAATCCAGGAGCTTTTGTCGATGGACCCGGAGCGGTTGGATTATGCCGATGCCAAGGGAGCGGCGGGGGAGTTCGATTACGCCACAGCGGTGCAGGGCGCCGCCGATTTTTGCAGAATACCGGCGACAAGCTATGACCTGACTTCAAGCGCGATAATAACAAGCGGCGGACAAAAAAACAAAGGCGCAAAGCTCTTGCTGAAAGAAGTGGATATTGCAAAGTTCGCAAAATTTCTTTCAACCATTCAGGTCCGCTGGCCAAACCTGCAGTGCACAAAAGTGACACTGAAAAAGAATAAAGGCGCGCCCGATTTGTGGGATGTTGACCTGACCTTCAAATACTACTATTGACGCCGTCTTCTTACGGCGTTTAACCGCTGCTGTTTAAGTTTGCGCTATCGGCATTGAATCGCGACGAGCGTTCGAGGGGATATTTTGTCGAATTGCAGCCGTTTGCCTTTGCGTGAAAAATCGGCAACACCATCGGCGGGCAAAGTCAGGCGGACAATCGCTTTGGAAAGACCTGTAATTTCAAGTGACGCCGAGACCGGCTCATCGTTGAAATTCTCAATTACCACAAGGTCGTCTCCGAACAGATACAATGCGACTTTGTTTGGCGCATCGAACTTTACTCCAAACGGCGCAAGCATTTTGTCCCTGATGGATTTGAGGTCATCGCGTGTGAGCTTATGGAGATTATACGGGTCGCCTTTGACGGGTAAGATTTGCAGATTTTCGTCATTGAAGTTGAAGCCATCCAGGCGTTTTGCAAGGCCATCTGTGATGAGGACGGGTTTTTTCGCGGCAAGCATTTTTTGGATTTTGTCCATTATGTCGGGGTCTTTGAAGGTATGGACGGGCAGAAAAGCGGCTCTTGTCTCGGGGTTGATTTTGGCGGCAGGGACAAGGGGCAGGCCCATCATACCGATAAAGTCATAGATATACTGTTCATCGTAGGGTTCGCTGTTTGGCGGTTTTGGGGCGGCAATACCTTTGACGGCCTTACCTCGGATGAGTTTTGCAAGCTCGAGCAGGCCGGGCAATTCCTTTCGGAGTGCTTCGACGTCGGCTGGGCCGTTTTCTTCCTGCAACGAGCCGAAGCTGAACAGCAACATTTCTTTTGCGTCGGCAAGAACGGTTTGCCGGGCCTGCTCAAGGTAAGTGGCAGGTGAGGTATCGTATCTGTCGAACCAGCCGCCGCCGCACTTTGGGCCGCCGATTTCAGCAAGCCATCGCATTATGTAGTAGCCCTCGTACTGATTTTTCCTGCCGAAGCGTTCGCTGTTTGGGTCGCGTGTTTCCGTGCCGACCCAGGTTCGGTCAAATTCCGCTGATTGGCGGACGACTTCGTAGCCGCGTTTTTGGAAGCGGTCGTACCACTGCGGGTATTTGATTATGATTTTGACGTTGGGATTAACTTTTTTAGCGGGTTTCAGGACCTTCTCTTTGCTAATCTCGACCATAAGGTCGCAGCGATAATCGGCCCAGCTTATGGAATCGGCGTGCAGCCGCTTGTAATTTTCGGCGCTTCGGGCTTTTTCGCACTCGCTGCACTCGCAGTCGGTATAATAAAAGTCGTCAATCATTATTTCATCGAACATTGACGCGGCATATTCGAAAATCTTTTGCAGTTGGTCCTGCGTCTGCTTATCAGTGTAGCACGATAAGTACGGTTTGCCGGTGGATTTTTTGCCGATTCGGGTGGTGGTGACGCCGCCCGATGTTTCAAAGCCGGCAGCTTTGAATCTGTCGCGTGCGTGTTCGAGGATTTTTCTTTCGGACCAGTATCCGCCGCGATAACATTCGATATAGACCTTTGTGACGCTGGTTTTTTTGCACCAGTCGATAGCGAGGTCGATACCATTATCGTCGGCCAGGAGCTGGCCGACATCTTTGGCGGTAAAAAGCGTGGAAATCCCAATAGGCGGCTTGTCAGAATGGTTGTCTGCTGCGTACAGACCGGAGAATGTGACTGCAACAAGCGAAATAGCAAAGAAAACAATGGTCATTCTCATAATTCACACCTCAAAACGATTTCTAATGACGGCGATTTTAAGGGAAGCGTCGCTGATTGCAAAAGATAATTCCACGGGTATCTGAAGTTATTAACCCGACGTAAAGCAACGGACTGAAAATAAGGGTATCCTGTGCAGAGTGGAAAATGGTTGTCGGGGGGCGTGGAACGGGTAGAATGTGCAGAAGTTTATGGGCGACAAAATGAACGCATACGGTTTTGCATTAAGGAGGAACGGCAATGGAATATACCTGTCGTGACATAGCGAAAATGATAGACCACTCGCTGCTGCGGCCTGAGCTGACGGAGGAGGAAATCAAGAAGGGCTGCGAGACGGCGAAGAAGTATGACACGGCGACGGTTTGCTGTTCGCCGGCGGCACTGCCTTTGGTGGTGAAACTGCTCAAGGGTTCGGATGTGAAGCCCAGCACAGTCATCGGTTTTCCGCACGGATACAACAGGACGGAGACAAAGGTATTTGAGGCGCAGCAGGCGATAAAGGATGGGGCGGTCGAGCTTGATATGGTGCTCAACATCAGCAAGCTAAAGAGCAGGGACTTCGATTACGTCAAGAACGATATAAAGGCGGTGGTCGATGTCGCGCACAAGCACAAGGCAATCGTCAAAGTTATTCTGGAAAACTTTTATCTGACCGATGAGCTGAAGGAAACCGCGTGCAAACTATGCGAAGAGGCCGGCGCGGATTTTGTGAAGACGTCAACCGGATTTGCAGGAGGCGGGGCGACGATAGAGGATTTGAGGTTAATGAGAAGAACGGTTTCGAAGAAGGTCCAGGTCAAGGCGGCGGGCGGCGTCAGGACGCTGGATTCGGCACTGCAGGTTCGAGAGGTCGGCGCGACGCGGTTCGGCGCAACAGCGACTGAGGCGATTATGGAAGAGTGTTTCAAGCGAAAAGGCAAGAAATAGCAGGCGGTTATTATTTATTGTGAGAGGAGAAAAATATGATGAACAATCGGTATCCTCATTTGTTCAGTCCCATCCGAATCGGCAATTTCGTTGTCCCCAACCGTGTGTGTATGGTGCCGACCGATATCAGCTCGGCCAATGCCGACGGCTCCGTGAATCAGCGTGTTATTACGTATCACGAGGAGGTAGCAAAAGGCGGGTGCGGATTTATCATTGTGGGTGCGACGACGCCGGATAAAGCGACGGGCAGGCCGACAGTAACGTGTCTTGCGGCGGATGAAGACACGCTGATACCTGGTTTGGCGAACCTTGCGGAGGCGATGCACAGGCACGGGGCGAGATGTGCGGTGCAGATACAGCATCCGGGCAGACAGGCGGCGTGGCCTCGCAAGGGGCTTATGAGCGCATCGGACAGCGTAGTCGATTTGCCGGGTTCGGCCGGACACGAGGTGGTCTATGCAGAGTCAATCGCGCATGGCAAATCCATTCGTGCGATGAGCGTTGAAGAAATTTACGATTTGGTTGAGAAGTTTGCGGAGGCGGCGTGGCGGGTGCAGCAGGCGGGATTTGACGCCGTGGAGCTTCACGGGACGCACGGTTATCTGATTGCGCAGTTTATGAGTCCATACGTGAACAGAAGGCACGACCGGTTCGGCGGGAGCTTCATAAACCGGATGCGTTTTCCGCTGGAGATTATCAGCAGGATAAAGGGCAAGTGCGGGAGGGACTTTCCGGTCGGCATCAGGTATTCGGGAGACGAGTGGATAGAAGGCGGGCGCGAATTAGCGGAGAGCGTGAAGGTCGCAGAGCTGATGGAACAGCACGGCGCAGCATATCTTGACGTAAGCGCCGGGATATTTGAGGTGCCGGGGACGGTTATGGACCCGATGTATTATCAGCAGGGATGGAACACGTATTCAGCCCAAGAGGTCAAGAAGCACGTGAAGATTCCGGTCATCACCAGCCACAGTTTGAGGGACCCGGATTACTGCGAGAAGATACTGGCGGAAGGCAAGACGGACATTGTGGGGTTTTCGCGGCAAATGATAGCCGACCCTTACTGGGCGAACAAGGCAAAGGCGGGCAAGAAGGAAGAAATCAGGAAGTGTATTTCGTGCCTTGTGGGATGCTGGCAGGAATCGCTGATGATTAAACGGGACATGCGATGCGCGATTAATCCTGCGGTGGGCGATGAGAGGTTCATTCATTTGACGAGCGCGAAGAAGTCATATAAAGTTGCTGTTGTGGGAGGAGGACCTGCGGGTATGGAGGCGGCGAGGATAGCAACTCTGCGAGGGCATAAGGTGACAATCTTCGAGAAGACGGGCGAATTAGGCGGGGCGATTCTGTGCTGCTGTATGGTTGCGTGCAAGAACAAGATGCGGTGGTATGCGGACTGGATTAGACGACAGGTTGATAAACTTGGGATTGAGGTGAAGTACAACAACCAGCCGGGGATGAAAGACCTCAAGAAGTTCGACGTCGTAGCTCTGGCGACGGGAGGGACGATTGTCAGGCCTGATATACCGGGGATTGATTTGCCGTTTGTTGTCACTTTTGCGGATGTGCTGCGGTGCGAAAGCAAGAGGTGCGAGCATTACCCGAAGGACAAGAAGCCGCCGGTGAAGTGCGGCAAGACAGTGCTTATCTGGGGAGACCACTTCGGGGCAGCAGATGCCGCGGAGAAGTTAGGCAGCGACGGCAAGAAGGTTTACATCGTCACGGAAAACCGGCGATTTGCAGAATGGATGGAGCCGGTCCATTTTGATATTATGAGCAAGAGATTTGCGGGGGGCAACGGCGAGGGGCTGAAGGGCAAGACCTTCGAGCAGCCGGTGACAATGCTGCCAGACGCGACGGTCCTTGAAATAAGAAAGAACGGCGAGGTGGTTGTGGCGGATAATCGCTTTAACAAGAGCGTGATAAAGGTTGACAACGTAGTGCTGTCAAAGGTTGAGCCGGACAACCGGTTTTATGAGGAATTGCTCGATGCGGGTCTGGTCGTGGAAAAAATCGGCGATTTGAAGCAGGTGCGGAATTTGCGGGGTGCGGTAACCGACGGTGCGAATATCGGCCTTACACTTGATGAAAAGATTATGCTTAACGCAAACAACGCGGTAATTTCAAATTTGCCGAGCGGCGTTGATTATTGACAATGCACAATGATTTTTGATGGAACGAGGCAATATGAGCAAGATTAGAGTGGGTGTGATAGGGACGGGATTTATCGGGCCGGCGCACATAGAGGCGTTGAGGAGGTTAGGCAATATCGAGGTTGCGGCGCTGGCGGATATAAATGAGCAGACAGCGAGGGCAAAGGCAGAGATGCTGAACGTGCCGAGATTCTACGGCGATTACAAGGAGATGCTTGCCGATGGGGACATTAAGGCGGTTCATATCTGTACGCCGAACAATCTGCATTATCAGATGTCGAAAGAGGCGCTCGATGCAGGCAAACACGTCATATGCGAAAAGCCGCTTGCGATGACGGCGGCGGAGGCGAAAGAGCTTGTGGATTTGGCGGCGAAGAAGAAAGCTGTCAACGCGGTCCATTTCAACATCCGCTACTATCCGCTGATGCGACAGGTTAGATTAATGGTCTCAAAGGGCGAGATGGGCGACATTTTTGCCGTCCAGGGGTCATATTTGCAGGACTGGCTCTTTTACCCGACCGACTACAACTGGCGGTTAGAACCGGGTATGTCGGGTAAATCGCGGGCAATTGCCGATATCGGCTCGCACTGGATTGACCTGATTGAATATGTCAGCGGCCTGAAAATCGTCGAGGTTTTCGCCGACTTCGCCACGTTCCACAAGACGAGAAAGAAGCCCTTGAAGCCGGTCGAGACATACGCGGGCAAGATATTAAAGCCGGAGGACTACAAGGACGTCCCCATAAACACCGAGGACTATGCGACGGTGGTGCTGCATTTCGATAACGGCGGCAGAGGCGTATTGACGGTCAGCCAGGTTGCAGCAGGAAGGAAGAACCGGCTGTATTTTGAGATGGACGGGTCAAAGAAAGCAGTCGCGTGGGAATCGGAGAAGCCAAATGAACTTTGGATTGGCAGGCGCGACGGCAGTAACGAACAAATGATGAGAGACCCGTCGCTGGTGTATCCTGAGGTGCGAGAGCTGATAAGTTTTCCGGGCGGGCATAACGAGGGATTCCCGGATACATCCAAGCAGATGTTCAAGGAGATTTATTCGTATATCGCAGCGGGCGATTTCAAGGCGGCGCCGAAGTTCCCGACGTTCAAAGACGGCCTGCGCGAAATGGTCTTGTGCGAGAAAATACTTGAAAGCAACGAAAAACAGAAATGGGTTAAAGTACCAAAGTAGGAGGTGCGAAAAATGATTAAGCTGGGATTTTTGAGCGTAATACTGAGCGAACTTTCATTTGAAGAGGTTATCGACTTCGCTGCGGAAAACGGTTTTTCGTGCGTGGAGGTTCCGTGCTGGCCTGTGGGTAAGGCGGAACGAAAGTACGCGGGCGTCTGGCACATAGATGTCGCCGAAATGACTAATACCAAAGCGGCGGCAATCAACAAGCTTCTCAAACAGAAGAATGTGATGATTTCAGGTCTCGGCTTCTACCCCAACCCGTTAGACCCAGACCAGGAGAAGGCGCAAGCAGCGATTGACCACTTGAAAAAGGTTATTGTCGCCGCGGGCCTTCTTGGTGTGCCGGTGGTAAATACGTTTATCGGCAGGGACCCGAGCAGGAATACGGAAGACAACTTTGCAAAATTCAAGGAGGTCTGGCCGGGAATTGTGAGGTTTGCACAGAGGAACAAGGTCAAGATTGCGATTGAGAACTGCCCGATGTATTTTACGAATGACGAATGGCCGAGCGGCAAGAACCTCGCCAATACGCCGGTGATGTGGCGGCGGATGTTCGAGGCAATACCGTACAAAAACTTCGGTCTAAACTTCGACCCGTCGCATTTTGTCTGGCAGTTTATGGACCCTGTCAAGGCGATTTGCGAGTTCAAAGACCGGATATTCCACGTTCATCTCAAGGACGCAAAAATCCGGTGGGACCGGCTGGGAGAAGTGGGCATCCTTGCGACACCGCTCGAATTTCACACGCCGAAGATACCCGGCTTAGGCGACGTCAACTGGGCAAAACTCTTCTCCACCCTGACGGACGTCGGATATGACGGCTGTGCGGTTATCGAGGTTGAAGACCGCTCCTACGAAGGTTCTCTCGAGACGCGCAAGGGTTCGATATTGCAAAGCCGCAATTTCCTCAGACAATTTGTTGTTGCGTAAGTGGCTGAAAGGGCTTTAATTTACACATCCGGCCAATCGCGCCGAGCAAGTTAAGTATGACTTGCAGCCTTATGTTTCTCTGTGGTTCGTCGGGTTTCAATATATCAACCGGATTCTGCCTGATTCAGCGGTACCCGAATCACAATATGTAGTATGTTGCCTATTTTGCCTAAATAGACGAGGCATGGGGTTTATCTGCTGGAGATTTAAAATAGGTAAGCAGATTTTTTTCACAATTTTCAGCATTGATAACGCATATTTTGCCCAAAAATCAGCGTAATCTATGCTGACAAAAGCAGTTAAGTGAAAAAGCAACTTTTTTAAAGTTTTCTTTGAGCAGTTGTCGATAACAGCACTGATGTAGAGCACAGGTGTCCCAAAAAGGATTTATGGGACATACAAGATATAGTGGTAAGATGCTTTCGGACGAAAAGATGGATTCTTTCGCCTGTAGCTTGGCAGACAAGGTAGTTGTAATGTTGGATAGTGGACGTAATGATTGTTTCAAGGCCCGGGACTATAGCGCAGAACCATTGTTTGAGGAAATGGCTGCGGAAGAGGATTTGATTATGGAACAGATCCTCGAAAATATCAACGCCACGCCCATAGGTCAGGTGTTGAAGAAGATTGCTTCGCTGCCGGAGGTTCGCAGGGAAAAGGTTCTTGACGTTCGGCGGCAGCTTACAGCGGGCAAATACGACCTTAACGAACGGCTGGACGTTGCACTCGAAAAGGTTCTCGACGATTTAATTGCATAAGCAAAGCAGCCGGATAGACCCATTATGTTCGGCAATCACACACATCGCTGAGAACTATCTCTTTTAGCCAATCCGTCGGCTCCGAATTTGCGAAAAGCCAATACGTTTTCCAACTATGTCACTACTTCGGGGACATCGTCATCCGGCTCATCCATTTCAACGGGTTTGTAGCCGGGCAGTTTTGACCTCTCATCCTCTTCCTTGAAGGCGGAGATGACTCTATCCTGAATTTTCTTTCTGCAGTCGGCGTTAATCGGATGAGCGATGTCTGCGTGCAGTTTCATTCTTCCTTTGATGTCTTTTTTTGCCCTGTCTTCGGGCAGAGCTGCTCCGCAATTGTTGCAGAACTTTGCGCGGAGGTGGTTTTTTCCTCCGCATTTTTCACAATGGTCGCTCATTTTTCGCGAGGGCATAGCGACAAAGAAGCCGCCGGAGCCCTGAATTATTTTGATATCGCGAACCACAAACTCATTGTCCATCGTTACCGAGCAAAACGCCTTCAACCTGTCGTCTTTGTTTTCAATTAGTTTGACTCTGACCTCGCTGATTTCCATATTTTGCCTCACCTAAAAGTTCACCAACTGTTGTTGCTTACAATAATGCTCCTGCAACCAAAATCGTGTTGAAGTTTGTGCTGATATTTTCTTACTCCTTCCTCATTGTCGTTGTTGATAATGCAAAACATCGCCGAACCGCTGCCTGACAGGCACAAAGGCCCGATATCCAAACGCTCAATTTTCCCCTTCAGCTCAACAAGCTCATTATGCAATTCGAAACAACTATTTGACAACATATTTGCGCACATTCTTGACAGTAAATCAATCCTGTTTTTTTCGATAAGGGCGTCTATTTCGCAATGCAGCTTTTCATAGAGTGCCCGGTCGTGCACATAATGAGCGTAAACCTTTTTGGTAGGGACATTTACGTCAGGTAGAATCAGGAGGGCGGAAAAACTGAATTTTTGTTTTAATTTCTTGATTTTTTCACCTCTACCTGTGCAAAACGCCAGTGGACCATCTAAAAAGAAGGCGACGTCGCTGCCTAATCTCACCGCCAGACCGGCAAGGGCTTTTTTACTTAAGCCCAGCTTTAGAAACTTATTTATTCCCATCAAAGTCGCCGCCGCGTCGCTGCTGCCCGAACCAAGACCCGACCCCACGGGGATGTTCTTCGTCAGCGTAATCTTCACCGCTGTATCCTGACTCCCATTGTCGTAGTCGTAGGGCGGGGCTTGCCCCGCCGAATCTAAAATGAGTTTCGTCGCCTTATAAACCAGATTATCTTCTCCCCCCGGCACCTCGTATGGCCCCTTACGGATTAGCTCAATCCCTTTGTTGTCTCCCTTCTCGATTAGTATCTCATCGAACCAGTTGATTTTAGCCATTACGGTCTCGATGTCGTGATACCCATCCGGCCTTTTGCCCGCAATTAACAGCGACAAGTTGATTTTCCCCGGCGCCCGAATTAAAAGTTGATTACCGAGTATATCGAATTGCGACTTGCTTGTTGTTGAACATTCAATGCTCATTGTTCATAGTCATCAAAATTGTAGTAGTAGGGCGGGGCTTGCCCCGCCAACTTGTCCTCGTGATTAAAACCATCCTAATCTATGATGCCAATAGGAAATATCTGAGTGGTAAGCAGAGAAATTTGTTTATCGCCGGCACTTGGTCTCGTGTAATTACTACACCGAAGTTTAACTTATAAAGGTTCATAAAACGCTCAAGGCCAGCGACCCGTTCCATTGCCTTTCCGCCTTTTACCTCAATCGGCAAATAGTTGTTACCTCCATAGGTCACGACGAAGTCCACCTCACGGTCCTTCTCTCGAAAGTAGCTGATTTCTATTTTCTCAGGCCAACCGATTAATTCCCGGACCACCAGGTTTTCTGCGTACAGTCCCATCATGGTCTCATTTGGGGCTGACCATGTCTTGAGGACCGCATTTCGTAATGCCATATCCACAGGATAACATTTGATGTTTCCCTGGCGGACACGCAATGGCTTGTGGGTGAATTTCTGAATTCTCAAAATCAAGTCAGTGATTTCTAAACGAGGGAGATTTTCCTCCACAATTCGCTTGTCCACTCCTGCGTCGCTGGCAATTTTTGTTGTGTTAATCTCAACGCCCGGATTTGCGAGTAAATACACAAAAAAACGCAGCACATTTTCAGGTTTGCGATATTGGGCGAGTGTCATCAAATCTTCATAGAGCACTTTTCTGACCTGTTGTTCCATCAAATACTCTATTTTTCTTACAGGGTCCGGCAGGTCCCAAACTTCGGGGAATCCGCCTTCTCGACAGTAATCGATAACTGCCCGGTCAATCTGATTTCGCAGCGGCTTAAGCTCATTGTGTAACTGCATAACGCATTGCAGGACACCATGACCGTCTTTGTTTAAGAGCAAAGGCCGGATTTTATGACCTGCCAATATCTGTGAGAATGACTTCACATTACGCAGACGGAATTGGCAGTATTCTCGAAAACTAAACGGTAACAGGTGGCGGTCTTTCACCCTGCCCAGAAGACTCTCCTGGCTTTTCCGAAAAATTGGCGATGATGCCGAGCCCGATACCACAAACCGAATCGGCTGTTTTAGGTCGTAATGTTTCTTTACAGAAAGTTCCCAGCGGGGCAATCGTTGTATCTCGTCAAGAAAGAAATAGTTCGTCTTGTCCGATGACCTGGCATGTTCAACAAGCCGGTCAAAAATGATTCGCTGCGTCTCTTCTGACACAAATATCTCCGGGTCATCAAACGAAAAATATAAGATTTTCCGCGGGTCGATTTGTCGTTTATTTATAAGGTGTCGTATCACTTGCTTTACAGCAGTGCTTTTACCTACTCTGCGAGGCCCCGTGATTGAAATGACCTGGGGAATATCTGTTAAGTCGGCCAATGCCTCGGCAACTATAGGCCTCTCATAATCAGGGTGTGTTTTTTCCCAGCCACTTCCTGCTCGCCACCACGGATTGTAAGGGGCAAGAAGTAGTTGAAGTTGTGAATCATCCATATCTAACTCCTTATCTGAAAGGAGATTACCACAATTTGCAAATTATGAACCCTATAAGGTTCATAATTGGAAACCATTTGTAATCCTTTGTCAAATCATATCTTCTGACCTATTGTGGGTTCAACTCGTTCTCGCCCCCCGGCGATTTTATAATCTCGTTGCCCATAACTTTCCATTAGAACCCAATTCTAAAACCGCAATCGCTTCCCTGCTGCCCGAACTAACAAACCATCATCGACTTTTGAGAATTGCTCACTCGTTGTCATATCCTTCAACCAATGTTCATTGACATTATAACCTGACGACCTTATCGTAAACACACCGAATTTTTTATTGAAAGGGTCTAAATGACAATTCCGACTTCGAGTCACGAGTCACGCCTGCCCCGAGCGGAGTCGAGGGGAGCGACGGGCCACAAGGCCGTCCCCTGGTGGCACTGGCACAGGCGGCTGTACGACTGGGTCGTCCACTGGGCATATACCAGCCACGCTCAGATAGCACTATTCCTGCTGGCCTTCGCCGAGTCGAGTTTCTTCCCTGTCCCGCCCGACGTCCTGCTGGCCGCTATGTCGCTCGGTAATCCCAAAAAGTGGTTAAGGTTCGCCCTTTTATGCTCCATCGCCTCGGTCGTCGGCGGCTGCTTCGGCTACATAATCGGAATGTTCCTCTGGGCAGGTCTCGGCAACCTATTTCACGACCATGTCCCCGGCTTTTCACGCGACGTCGTCGTACTCACATCCGGCCAGGAGGTCCAGGGCCTCATTGAACAAAAGTGCATTGATGCTCAAATGAGTTTCAATCCTTCGCCAAAATTTGAAAAGACGCTTACTTACCCTATCGTTCTTTCAATGCGCGATGGCCAAAGCCAGTCGGTCGAACAGCAATCTATAAAAGAAGTCAAAATAAATCCGTTCACCACCGTAGGCGCCTTGTACGAAAAATATGACTGGGAAATCGTCGCGATAGCGGGCTTTACTCCCATTCCATATAAGGTCATCACCGTCACAGCAGGTGTGTTTAAGATTAATTTTATCGTATTTTGCATCGCTTCCGTGCTCAGCCGGTCTGCAAGGTTCTTTATGGTCGCAGGTCTGCTCGGCTGGAAAGGCGAGGAAATCAAGCCGGTGCTCGAGAAATACTTCAACTGGTTCTCTTTTGCCTTTGTTATCCTTTTGGTTCTTGGCTTTCTTGTGATAAAATGGCTACACTAACGCCAGCCGGCTGGTGGTTAAAACTATGAACGAAGAACAAAGACATGCGCTGCTCAAAGTGGCACGTGATACGGTTGAAGCCGTTATCACGGGCAAACGACTGCCCAAGGTTGAAGCCGACGACCCCGAACTGAACGCTAACTGCGGGTGCTTTGTGACGCTGAAGAACGGCGAAGAGCTTCGTGGGTGCATCGGGCAATTCATCGCCGACGGGCCCTTAGTTGAAACAGTCATCGAAATGGCGAAGGCATCGGCGACCGGCGACCCGCGATTTTTCGGGGACCCGATTACGCCTGATGAGCTGAATGAATTGCATATCGAGATTTCGGTGCTGTCGCCGCTGAAGAAGACAAATGAGCCGCTTTCGCTTCGGCTGGGCGTTGACGGGATATACATAAAGAGGGGCGGTTATTCAGGTTGTTTCCTGCCACAGGTTGCGACGGAGACGGGATGGGACAAGGAGCAGTTCCTTTCTAATTGCTGCTCACACAAGGCGGGGCTGCCTGCAAATGCGTGGAAGGACCCGAAGACGGAGGTATATCTTTTCACCGCAGAGGTGTTTGGTGCGGCATTCGGGGACATCTGAGGTGGCAGGGAAAATCTCATTTATTCTGATTGCCTTTTTTCTTTATGCAGCCGGCTGCGCCACGAGTCATTCTTCAACGAACACCGCGGCAGTGCGGATAGATACGCCGGAGGGGATGATTAATTATTTGCAGAAGAGAGGATTGCCGGCGTTAAAGTCGGTTGAGGTGTGGGAGAATGAGTACGGGCCGGGTGTGAAGCTGACGACGGCGCATTATGAGATTTATACGACGCTGCTTGAGCCGCTGATGCTTTCTCAGGTGCCGGGATTTATGGAGAGCGCTTATCGGGGTTATCAAAGCCAGTTGCCTGGGCCGATTGAGACCAACAGCAGGTTCACAGTATATCTTTATGCCGACCGCCAGCAGTGGGAGGCCTTCACGATTGTCTTCAGCGGCTACCAGGCACAGATGTATCTGCAAATAAAGGCAGGGGCATATTATTTGAAGGGGGCGTGCGTGGCGTACAATATCGGTCTGGAACGGACGTTTGCCGGGTTAGGACACGAGGGGTGGCACCAGTTCAACAGCCGGCTCTTTCAATATCGATTGCCGAGCTGGCTGGATGAAGGTCTGGCGATGCAGTATGAGGTAAGCCGGGAGGAAAAGGGATTTTTTGTTTTTGATTCGAGCCGAAACGGCTACCGGCTTGGTGATTTGAAGAAGACGCTGACGGAAAACAAAATGATACCGCTTGAAGGACTTGTGTCGATGAATCCGGGCGAGGCGGTAATGGACAGCAATGATGCGGTCACGGCGTTTTACGGTCAGGCATACGCGCTGGTGCGTTTTTTGCGAGAGGAAGATTACGGCAAACGGCTGGTCAATTTCCAGCGACTGATGCAGGACGGGCTTGACGGGAGCTGGCCTTTGAGCGACGCGGGCAGGAAAATCGCTTTCGACAGAAACATCCCGATGATAATCCCGTGGAATCGGGCGATGGGGACGCTTCTGTTTAAGCACTACATCGACAAGGATTTTGATAAAATCGAAAAGGAATACGTCGCATTCTGCAGAAAGATTGTCTATAACGTACAGCTTAGAAATTGATTATTGATGATTGATGATTGATTATTTGACTCTTGAATCGGCGACCATACATAATCTTAGCATCTGCTTCACCGCGTCGAAGGGAACTGCTGAGGTCAGCGGGGTATAAGTTCAGGGTTATTCCTTCCGATGTTGATGAGTCGGTCATATCTTTTGAGGGAATCAGTCCTCGTGAGCATGCAAAGCGACTGGCTCTTGCCAAGGCAAAGGTTGTGGCAGAGAAATATCCCAAACATCTGGTAATCGGCGCGGATACTATCTGCGATTGCGAAGGCGAGATTATAGGCAAGCCCCGAGATGCAAAAGAGGCGGAGCAGATTGTAAGGAAACTCTTCAGCAGGCCGCATAAGGTCATAACCGCCGTTGCAATTGTTAGATACAGCGACAAGATTGAGATTGTTGACAGTGACACGACTATTGTTCATCCAAAGAAGATGACTGAAGAGCAGATAGCGCAACACATCGCAAGCGGCGTCTGGCGGGATAAGTCGGGGGCATACGCGATACAGGAGGCCGGCGATGAATTCGTCGAGCGAATTGAGGGGAGCTTAACCAATGTAATGGGCCTTCCGATGGAACTTCTGGAGCGGCTGATGGAGAAAATAGCAACCGCGGGTAAAACCGACGGCTAAATGCGTGGACTGCCAAGCTGGCAGCAATTGCAGTTACAGAGGGTTTTTGGCAGTCGGTGGCAATGAAACGCAGCATTTCTTAACTGCCTTACCAATAAGCAGTTGCGGAAGGAAAATATTCGACAGTGGTATTGGCACGAGGTTTGCAGTTTAATTATCGTTATGGTGATAGAGCTGCCGGAATTTGGCGATGTGAATGTTTTGGCAAGCGAGGCGGACTGGGCGTGGCCTGAGGCGCTGCGGGAGATATTTCGGCCTCGCGGGGTGAATTTATTGGTGGCCGAGCAGGCAGGCGATTTTGTTAATATCCTGCGGCAAAGACGTGTTCACACGACGATAGTGGATATGGACAACCCTGCCGGGGGCCTATCGACAATAAAGATAATCAGGATGGATTATCCGTTGATGCCTTGCATTGTGCTGGCAAGCGAGGCGCCCCAGGCAATACTCAGCGAGGCGCTTCGGCTGGATGTTTTCAGCGTGATAGGAAAGCCCGTCGATATGCAGGTATTGCGTGAGCAGTTGAATCGGCTGTTTGTGAAAAGGTATAACAGCACGATTTTTTCGGTGTAATCAGATAAGAAAAAATAATGTAAGAAGCTGATTTTGAAAGGAGCTGTGGAAAAATGAAGATTAGACCATTGGCTGACAAGGTCCTTGTTCAGCGAGTAGAGGCGGAGAACAAGACGGCAGGGGGAATTGTGCTGCCCGATACGGCGAAGGAAAAACCCCAGAAGGGCAAGGTTGTGGCGGTAGGCGAGGGAAAGGTGCTTGACGACGGGACAAGGCAAAAGCCCCAGGTCAAGAAAGGGGATATGGTTTTATTCAGCAGTTACGCCGGCAGCGAGGTGAAGATTGACGGCAAAGAGAATCTGATTATGAGCGAGTCGGACATACTCGCGGTGATTGAAGGTTGATTATTGATAATTGATTATTGAAACTGACTATCGAGGCAGAAACCGAGAAGGAGATAAAAAGATATGGCGGCAAAAAAAATAGCTTACGGGACAGACGCACGGGCGGCAATACGGCAAGGCGTCAAGAAGCTTGCAGCTGCGGTCAAGATTACATTGGGGCCGTGCGGCAGAAACGTGGTTTTGGAGAAATCTTACGGCTCGCCGACGGTCACCAAGGACGGGGTCACCGTGGCGAAAGAGATAGAGCTTGAGGATTCTTACGAGAATATGGGCGCCCAAATGGTCAAGGAGGTGGCGTCAAAGACCTCGACCGTTGCGGGAGACGGGACGACAACGGCGACGATTCTGGCAGAGAGTATTTTTGAGGAGGGCTTGAAGAACATTACGGCTGGGGCCAATCCGATGCAGGTCAAGCGAGGAATCGACAAGGCGGTGGAGACAATCGTCAAAAAGCTGGCGGAGATGAGCATCCAGGTGCAGTCAAGCAAGCAGATTGAGCAGGTGGCGACCTGTTCTGCCAATCAGGACGTCGAAATCGGCACCAAGCTCGCCGAGGCGATGGACAAGGTCGGCAAGGACGGCGTGATTACGGTTGAGGAGGGTCAGTCGCTTGAGACGGTTGTCGAGCTTGTCGAGGGTATGCAGTTCGACAAGGGGTATCTTAGCCCGCACTTTATCAACAACGTTGAGAATATGACGGTGGTGCTTGATAAGCCGTATATTCTGATTCACGAGAAGAAGGTAAGCTCGGTCAAGTCGCTTGTGCCGCTCTTGGAGAAGGTGGCAAGGCAGGGTAAGCCCTTATTGGTAATTGCGGAGGAAGTCGAGGGCGAGGCCCTTGCGACGCTGGTGGTCAATAAGCTGCGGGGCGTTTTGCAGTGCGCCGCGGTAAAGGCGCCGGGGTTTGGCGACAGGCGAAAGGCGCTATTGAGCGATATTGCGGTGCTGACCGGAGGCCAGGCGATATTCGAGGATTTGGGTCTTGAATTAGAGAATATCGAGCTGGATATGCTCGGTCGCGCCAAGAGCATCACAATCGACAAGGACACCACGACGATTATCGAGGGCGGCGGCAACACAAAGGACATCAAAGGCAGAATCGACCAGATTAAGGCGGAGATTGAGAAATCGACCAGCGACTACGACATTGAAAAGCTCCAGGAGCGGCTGGCAAAACTGTCGGGCGGCGTAGCAATCGTGAAGGTGGGCGCCGCGACTGAGGCGGAAATGAAGGAAAAGAAGGCGCGGGTAGAGGATGCTTTGCACGCCTGCAGGGCGGCTGTCGAGGAGGGAATCCTGGCGGGCGGCGGTGTGGCGATGCTGAGAACTCTCTCTGCACTTGACAAGATAAAGTGCGAAGGCGACGAAAGAGTAGGAGTTGATATTGTCCGCCGGGCCGTTGTTGCGCCGATTAAGCAGATTGCACTGAACGCCGGACTGGATGGTTCGATTGTGGCGCAGAAGGTTATGGAGAGCAAGGACGTCAACTTCGGCTACGATGCTCTGCGCAAAGAGTATGGGGATATGATTGATTTCGGCGTGATTGTGCCGACCAAGGTCGAGCGAATCGCGCTGCAGAATGGGGCTTCGATTGCCTCGCTATTGCTGACGACCGATGCAATCGTCAGCGAAATTCCCGAAAAGAAAGAGCCACCTGCCGGGCCGCCCGGCGGCGGGATGTACTAAAAAACAACCGAATAGAGCGGGTCGCAGACGCGACCCGCTTTTTTCTTTTGGCAGGATACGTATTATGAGCTTTCGTTTCTATAGTAGCTTGATTTCGCAGGCGTCACGGAACTTCTCGGCGGGACTTTTCATCTTTGGGCTTGCGTTGATTGGCTTTGGCCTTTTGGTTTATGTGCTCCGGCAGATATTTGCGCTCCTCGCCGCTGCGGTATTTGTCTTCGCAGGTATCGGCTGTGCAGTTACCGCTGCGAAGATTTTCTTTGCCCAGAGAAAAATCGACAAGGCCGGCGACGCCTCAGATGCATACCGCCGAAACGTGCGAATACACGTCGAAGAACATTTTGCCGCCGAAAACGCGGAGATAAAAGATAAATAAGACATATACTTGCCTGTTGAAACCTATGCGAAGGCGAATGAGCTAAGCAGGGTCCAATGTAACATTCAGGCGTACGCAGAAAGCCAAAGGTAAACAGGAGCCACACCCCGAGTTCTGTTATCCCAAGCAGTAGTAGCACCGATAAATTGAGATTTATCTATGGCTTTGTTGAGGTTTTTTTCGTCTTTTTCCTTGGGTTTGTTGGCCAAAAACTGTAAAATCATAAAAAATTATCTGCCTGACGCCCGGAATCGAATGTGGTGTGGATTGAAGTGAGTTTAGGGGAGTTCTCGTTATGACTGCAGAAGTTGCGGTTCTAAACAGTAATGGGATTGCGTTATCTGCTGACAGCGCGGTAACTATCGGCCATGAAGGGGGGAAAATCTACACGTCAGCAGATAAGTTGTTCCAACTCTCCGAGAGCTCGCCAGTGGGTATAATGGTTTACGGAAGTGCATCGTTCTTAGGAGTTCCTTGGGAAACTATAATCAAATGTTACCGGGCTGAAATGGGAAGTAGGACTTTTCAGAAACTCGTTGATTACTCAAAGAACTTCATCTCTTTCCTGAAAACATCAAGAATGTTCCCAGTAACTAAACAGAAAGACGATGTGCGTAGTATATTGTTTGGGTTCCTCGGGTACATTAGGAAACGATTCGAGGACGCAATTAAAGAAAAATATGACAACCATCCAGGTACCAAGCTGAGTGAGTCAGATATCAAACAAATGTTCATCGATTTGTTGCGTGAAGAATTTGAGAAAACTAAAAAACAAAAAAATCTCGATGGGATGTCTACACGTATTAACGAATTGATAAAGCTAAAATATAAAAAGGATATTGCAGCGGTTCGGCAAAAGGTGTTTGAGAATATACCAGTCTCTAAAACATCCGAGCACCTTATCACGGATATAGTGGTTCATTTGCTGACCAGTGAGCGTTTGAGGGAAAGGGGGCAGGTTTCCGGTATTGTTGTGGCTGGCTTTGGCGAAAAAGAACATTTTCCCAGCCTAATCGAAACCATGGTCTATGGAATGGCTGCCGGTCACTTGTTGCGTTTAAAGCCACACCAAGTATCAATTACTGATAGCGGGCAAGCAATTGTAGTTCCGCTTGCGCAAAGAGAAATGGTATATACTTTTATGCATGGTATTGATCCGGACTTTAAAGATCAGGTCGAGAGAACAACTAAGGAACTTTTCGATCAAATGGCGGATATTATACTACAGCAGGTAAAAAGCAAATATGCTGTTTTTGGAAAGGCACTTCAGGCTAAAGTACGAACTGCCCTTGATAAACTCATACCAAACCTGTATCATGAATGGGATAAGACACGAGTTGAGAAATATAGTGATCCGGTGATGGAAAATGTTGCATCTTTGCCTAAAGATGAATTAGGTGCAATGGCCGAATCTTTAGTGAACCTAACTAAGTTCAAGCGTCGTATAAGTAGAGAGCGAGAAACAGTAGGCGGCCCGATTGATGTTGCAGTAATAACTAAAGGTGATGGATTTGTGTGGATGAAGCGTAAGCATTATTTTGATGCTGAACTAAACCCGAGATTTATTGCTCGTGTTAGCAAAGGAAGGAATTTATGAGTTCAAGAAAGCCAAAAACATTTTCGTCTGCCAAAGAGGTTTTCAAAAGCTACTTCCCTAAAACCTCAAACGATAAAAGCAGTGTTTCCGATGAGCGTTACGGTCGCACCGATTACGATTTTCCTAAAAGACTTGCCAATAACTTTCGTTCGGCTCTAGAAGGTAAAAGAGGAAAATAGTCAATAAAAAACCCCCATTTCTCCCCGCGACGTCAATTTTACTTTTGAGTTTCCGTGCACGAGTAACAGGGCACGAGCCACAAGCGACGAAATCCCCTTCCGTCCAAACCAAAATAAAAAAAGTACTTGCCCGCCATAGGCGGGTTGGATGTTCGGCGTTCAATGCTCGGTTGTCGGCAGCGGGGTCAAACTTCGTCGAAGAGGTGGCGGTAGATTTCAGGGGTGTAGAGTTTGAAGTGGAGGTCGCGGATGTACTCGACTGGGCCGGCGTTTTTAATGATGTTGATTTCGGCCTGGATTTGGCGCTGGGAACGAAAGGCGCCGAGGGCGGTGAGCTTCTTTTGCAGAAGCTCGGGCGAGGTTTTGATTTGCAGGTGCGGGAAAGACGGGAAGTTGCAGTAGCAGGCGATTTCGTGGACGTAAGGGAGTTTTTCGGTGGGGGCGCCCAGCTCAGGCCAGATTGCACCTGCGGCGTGATAAATGCTGATGAGAAACTCGTCATAAGTGATTTTGTGGTCGGGGTGCAGGTCGTTCGATGTGGGCAGGAAGCATTGAGTTGGTTTAGTTCGTCGTAAATGATAAGTGAAGCTGTTTTGCAGACCTGCGAAGCCCTTTAAGGCAATCGCTTCATTTGCCTCGGCGGGTCGTCTTCCGCGATATGAATTGAGTCGGCAGTCGGGGTAGCCGAGCCAGACGATATTTTCTTTAGGGATGCCGAGCTGTTGATAGCACTCGAAGGTTTCTTTTCTTCGTATTTCGGCGATGGATTCTTTTTCTTCGGGGCTGCAATAGCCCATAGAGCCGTCGGTGACGATGAGGATGTGAACGGGGACATTTTCTTTTTCCGCAAGCTGGATGAGAAGGCCTGCGCCGATGACGACATCGTCATCGTGGGGACTTATAAAGAGGAAACATTCACGGCCTCCCTGCCAGTGGCGTGAGACACCAGAGAGGGTTGATGCAACTCTTCTTTCATCGCCGGCCAATCTTACAACTTCAAAATTCTCTGACATTTGCACCCTTTGCATATTCGAGTTTGCTGGATTATCCTTTGAAAGTTTTGAGCATATCAACGGCGGATTTGATGTCGCCGATGCGGTCATCGCCTGCTTCGCGTTCGACGGCCAGGGCGCCTTTGAAATTGATTTGTTTAAGGGTTCTCAGGAATTCCGCTGTGCCGACCTGTCCTTTTCCCCAGGGTACTTCGGCGCCCCAGGTGCCGGGGGTCTGGGTTCGTGCGGCGTCTTTTATGTGGATGTGTTTTATCCAGCGTGCAAGGGTCTGGACGGCCTGGATGGGGTCGCCTTTATTGTAGAGAATCATATTAGCCGGGTCGAAATTTACTGCCAGGGCCGGGTGGTTGAGTTTTTCGAGAAAGGTTTTCAGCTCGTCTGCGGTTTCCTGTCCTGTTTCCATAAGCAGTATAACGCTCTTTTTTGCGGCTTTGTCGGCGAGGATTTTTACTCTATCGAGGAGTTTTTTTGCCATTGCGGGATTTTCAAGGTCGAGGAAGCCGAAGTGGGTTGTGAGAAATTTGACATCAAGCCGGACGGTGAGATTGACGGCATCGAGGACTCTTTGCTTGTTTTCGTTCCAGCAGTTGTCGGGGACGATGCCGCCTGTGGCTTTGATTGAGTCGAGGGTGGAGTAGTCCTCCTGGGGAAAGTCAATCATTGTCGCGGACACCTGGAGATGGAGGCGTTTGACGGCGGCGAGGAATTTATCGCCGTCAGCGGCGAGCGCCGGTGTGGCGGCGAGGTGGACGTGTGTCAAGCCGGTTTGGCCGACGAGCGTTTTGATTTTATCGAAGTCGTTGCCGAGCGACCAGGAGCAAAAGCCGACGGGCCAGTTGTTACATTGAATCATAATATCGGAATCTCCTTTTTTGTTTGAGCGGAATGTTTTTCGGCGAGGACGATTTTGACAGCGTTCAATGAGTCAATGGGCGAGATTATGTCAGGCACTTTCTGGCCTGTTATTTTTTTTATGAAATGGGCGATTTCGAGCGAATAGCCGTCGCCGGATTCGACATCGGGCGTGAAAGATTGACCCTGTGCAGGGAAGACGGTAAAGGCGGGGTCACGGGTGCAGTCGTAGGCAATCGCTGCCTTTTCAAGGATTATGTTGAAGCTCATTTCGAAGCGGAAGCTCGGCGAGGTGACGAAGCCGCCTTCTGCAACGATGACTGGCTGGTCTTTGTACAGGTATTGGGTAGAGACGTAATCGAATCCGCCTGCTGGGCCGAGGACGGCCTGGGAGTGGACGGCCTTTGGCACACCAAAGAGGTATTGGACGAAGTCGGTATCGTGGATATGGAGGTCCATCAGAGCGCCGCCGCTTTGGTCTTTATTGGTCAGCCAGTTTTGCCAGCTCCAGGTTGGGGGGGCGGACAAACGTCTGAATGAGCAGACGAGGACTCGGCCATAGTCGCCGGAGTCGATGAGC